>OJKP01000141.1_pt1 | contig 58405 bp, 40 predicted proteins | sample 1596521 | NCBI WGS metagenome assembly OJKP01 (sample SAMEA4350130, study PRJEB24818) | metagenome | biome: human; feature: gut; material: faeces | place: Denmark | collected 2013-09
CCCTCGACTTGCATGTGTTAAGCCTGTAGCTAGCGTTCATCCTGAGCCAGGATCAAACTCTACATTGTATAGTATCTTTACTGCTGACAAACTAAGCCGAGCTAAGCCTTTTTAAGCCTAACTAAGCATACTAATGTTGTTTGTTTGTATCTGTTCAGAACGAGCTTCCTTATTATTGAAGTTTTAACCTTATTATAAGATTAACGGTTCGTATTTTACCCAAGTCTGTGCATTATAAATAATGTAAGACTTGCTTCTTGTACTACTTGTCTGTTTATGTAAATCTTTTCAAAGAACTCTTTTCTTTCGCTTCCTGCCTCGACGTTTATCTCGTTGTTAGCTCGATTATTTCGTTCTCGAAAGCGGATGCAAAGGTATAACAAAAAACAATACCGTGCAAGTGTTTTGACGAAAAAGTTTCAAAAAAGTTGCGTTTTTAGGCTCAATTTGACTTAAATCAACGAAAACGGACGGTTTTCGAGGAAAAACAGTCATAAACGAAGCGTATTTGCTTTTTAGAGCGTTAAGCCCTGTATCACACAACTTAGCTTTGAAACAAGCTGCTGTTGACTTACGCCTTCTTTCACCACTATAAATATAGTGTCATCACCGGCTATTGTGCCAAGTATATCTTCAATATGTCCATTATCGATATTGTAAGCAATGGAGCTGGCGTAACCAGGACGTGTACGAATGACCCCTATATTACCAGAGAAGTTTATAGACAGGAAACCTGGCATACGCATCATTTCAGAAGCTAAACGTGGGGATGACACACGTCGATACATGGTTTCATTGGGCAGCACATATACGTATTTGCCATTCATACTGGCAGCCTTAGCAACCTTTAACTGCTTAAGGTCGCGACTGAGTGTTGCCTGCGTCACTTTAAATCCTTCGCGTGCCAAAGCATTGAGCACTTCCTCCTGACTGCCGAGCTCATTACTTGATATGAGCATCTTCAACATCTCTATTCTATCGTTCTTTGTCTTCATTATGGTATTTTACGTTATTATCAAAATGCCAACTCCACCTTTGTACGAACTCCTTTTATCTTTGCACTTTCTGCCGTCTTCACCACTCGCTTTGCAACAGAGCGACTGACTGCTACGTAGGCATAACGCTCATAGACATCGATTTTACCTATCTGTGTACCCTCGAGTCCGCATGTTTTACAGAGAAATCCGAGGATATCGCCCTTCGATACCTTATCCTTTTTGCCTTTACCTATATATAATGTAGCCATGCGTGGCTGCGGAGCTGCGCCCTTTGCTGGCTGCAAAGGATGCTCTGCCGTCTGTTCCTTCACATATTCGGGCAGATGTTCCTCAGGACCGAGTATGATAAACGAGCGACCGGTTGCATCCCAGCGACCTGTTCTACCTATGCGATGTACATATTCATCCTCACCTACGGGTAGATTATAATGAATAATATTAGCCACATCAGGAATATCCAGTCCGCGTGCAGCGAGGTCGGTTCCGACGAGCACGTTGGTCGAATGGTTAGCGAAGCGATACACTGCTTCCTCGCGCTGACGCTGATCGAGTCCGCCATGTAACGCGCTAATCACAAATCCTTCAGCCGAGAGAAACTTTGCCACACGTTCTACCCCATCGCGATAGTTGAGAAAAACAATCGACTGCTCGCTGCCAAATTCCATGAGCATCTGCAGCAGTGTCTGCAACTTATCCTTCTCTGGCGACTTCACTGTGAACAGACTGATACGATCGGGTGTCTGCTCCTCGCGGTCAAGAAAGTCGACGCGTTCCGTTTTGCCCATGCGCACGAAACGTGGCATCTCCTCGGCGTCGGTAGCCGAGAGCAACACGCGACGTTCCACATTAGGCAGGCTCTCCACCGCAGTCTGCATTTCGGCGCGGAAGCCCATGCGTAGACATTTATCAAACTCGTCAAGCACAAGCCAGTGCACATCGCTCACCGAAAAGTTTTGCTTTGCGATGTGGTCGTTGAGTCTACCTGGCGTTGCGAATACTATTTGTGGCTTGAGACGCATCACCTCGCGATGTTCGTCCATTGTGGCGCGTCCGCCATAGAGTGCTATCGGGCGCAGACCCGTACCTATACTGCGGAATACCTCACACGACTGTAATGCGAGTTCGCGACTCGGCACAATTACCACCGCCTGCACCTCGTCGAGTTTAGCATCGAGACGTGTGGCGATAGGTAGCAGATAAGCGAGCGTCTTACCGCTACCTGTCGGCGCGAGCACAACAACATCGCGGTCGGTGTGAAGAATAGCAGAAAGAGTTTCCTCCTGCATAGCATTAAGCTCTTCAATATGGAGCTTGGCGAGAGTGGTGGTAATATCCATATATATAATAATGTATAGTGTATGATTTATAATTGGGGAATGTATGTTATTTGCTTCGAATGATTGCAAAGTTAGTGTTTTTTGACGAAACAACACCACTGTTAGGTGCATAAAAAAAGCGACAACCGATAATCGATTGTCGCCGTGTCGGGATGACAAGATTCGAACTTGCGACCCCTACGTCCCGAACGTAGTGCGCTACCAACTGCGCTACATCCCGATTGCCGAATGAGACATATCTCAAAAGCGAGTGCAAAGGTACGTACTTTTTTCGTAATACGTGCAAGTTTTCACAGAAAATTTTATTAGAACGCACAAAATAGAAATATTTGCACTCATTCCGCATAAAAAGCAGCAAAAAACTTGCACAGTAAAATTAAAATGCCTACCTTTGCACTCGCTTAAGAAAAAGCACAATGGTGCCATAGCTCAGTTGGTAGAGCAAAGGACTGAAAATCCTTGTGTCCCCGGTTCGATTCCTGGTGGCACCACTTACAAAGAGTCATTCTTCGGAGTGACTCTTTTTTTGTATATATACGTGCCATAGCTCAGTTGGTAGAGCAAAGGACTGACATTGTCTATTATTTGTGTCCGCTAAACTTTTTTATATAGAAGCAATATATCATAGTAAAGTATCAGTACGCGAAAAAATCTACCATATCTCCCAGTATTGCCGTAACTTACACATTACGAGCATGTTAAAGACTGGCAGATGTACTTCTGAGAGCTATATCTGCCAGCCTATCTACCAGGCATCTACCATTCTATCCGTTGTCTAATCTGCCACGCCGTTCTCATTAGTCTGCTACCACAACATCATTACCCTGCTGTGGCAACATTGTTGTCCTGCTGCGGCAACATTGTTGTCCTGCTGCGGCAACATTGTTGTTCTGCTGTGGCAACATTGTTGTTCTGCTGCGGCAATATGTGAAAGGCATGAAGCAATATAAGGGAGTTGAATTGTTTACTGGACAGCAATGAAAAAATCCTGATTTCGAAACGAAACCAGGATTTTATTTTATGAAGAAGCGCAAAGGCTATTTGAAACAATATTCTTGTTCAAAAAAGTGTTCCATTCTTTAAAACGGTTAGCGAACGAAGAGGAGCTCGCGATATTTCGGGAGTGTCCAAAGTTCATCGGCAACGATGAGTTCGAGCTTATCGATGTGATAGCGTATCTCCTCCATCTTCGGAGCTACGGTGTCGTGGTAGGCGATTGCCTTAAGATGTTCGTCCTCAATGCGGTTGGCAACGCGGCGAGCCTCAACGAGCTCTTCTACTCCGTTCTCAATAATTTGTGTGCGCTCGGCTATCTCCTCGATGATTTTCTTGTTGCGCGAGGTGAGTTTCTCGGCTTTCTCGTGTGGGAAGATGTCGAACATGCTCTGCACGTTCTTAGCCAGACGGCTCTGATAGTGGGTGCAGACGGGGATGATGTGGTTCATAGAAAGGTCGCCGAAGACGCGTGCCTCAATCTGTATCTTCTTGGTGTAGGTTTCCCACTTCACCTCGTTGCGTGCCTCGAGCTCTTTGCGTGTCATTACGTTCTGACTCTCGAACATGCGTATTGTCGACTCGTCGAGATAGCGTTCGAAGACCTTCGGACATGACGTTTCACAATCCAAGCCGCGACGCTTAGCCTCCTCTACCCACTCCTCAGAGTAGCCATTGCCTTCAAAATGGATTGGTGCGCAGGTTTTTACGTCCTCGCGAACCACCTCAAGAATAGCACTTATCTTATCTTCGCCCTTCTCAATAAGCGCGTCGACACGCTGCTTAAACGAATGGAGAGCCTCAGCCACGGCGGTGTTGAGCACAATCATTGCCGAAGCGCAGTTTGCCTCTGAGCCCACGGCGCGGAACTCGAAGCGGTTTCCGGTGAAGGCGAATGGTGATGTGCGGTTGCGGTCGGTGTTATCGATGAGCAGTTCTGGAATCTCGGGGATGTCGAGTTTCAAGCCCAACTTACCTGCAACGTCGAAGAGTTCGTCCTTATCGGAAGTTGCTATATGGTCGAGAATTTCTGTAAGCTGACGTCCGAGGAACGACGACACGATAGCTGGAGGAGCCTCGTTTCCACCGAGTCGGTGGGCGTTCGTGGCACTCATGATGGAAGCCTTGAGCAGTCCGTTGTGCTTATATACAGCCATGAGTGTCTCTACGATGAAGACGATGAAGCGGAGGTTATCCTCCGGTGTCTTGCCTGGTCCGTGGAGCAGCACGCCGGTGTCGGTAGCAAGACTCCAGTTCTCGTGCTTGCCCGAACCGTTGATGCCTGCGAACGGCTTCTCGTGGAGTAACACGCGGAAGCCATGACGGCGTGCCACCTTCTTCATGAGCGACATGAGGAGCATGTTATGGTCGATGGCGATGTTGGTCTCCTCGAAGATTGGCGCCAACTCGAACTGGTTGGGTGCCACCTCGTTGTGACGGGTCTTGCAAGGGATGCCAAGCTCCAGCGCCTGAATCTCAAGATCCTTCATGAACGCCTGCACGCGCTCGGGGATAGCACCGAAGTAGTGGTCGTCCATCTGCTGGTTCTTTGCAGAGTCGTGGCCCATGAGTGTGCGGCCGGTGAGCATAAGGTCGGGACGTGCCGAGTAGAGTCCCTCGTCGACGAGGAAGTACTCCTGCTCCCAACCGAGGTTGGAGATGACCTTCTTAACCTCCGGATAGAAGTAGTGACAGACAGCCGTTGCCGCCTCGTTCACAGCGTGAAGCGAGCGCAGGAGCGGTGCTTTATAGTCGAGTGCTTCGCCCGTGTATGAGATGAAGATGGTAGGAATACAGAGCGTGTCGTCGATGATGAACACCGGCGATGTTGGGTCCCAAGCCGAGTAGCCGCGTGCCTCGAAGGTGTTGCGGATGCCTCCGTTAGGGAACGAGCTGGCATCAGGCTCTTGCTGCACGAGCAGTTTGCCCGAGAACTCCTCGATCATTCCGCCCTTGCCGTCGTGCTCGATGAAGGCATCGTGCTTCTCGGCTGTACCCTCGGTGAGCGGCTGAAACCAGTGTGTGTAGTGTGTGACGCCATTCTCGTCAGCCCATTGTTTCATGCCTTTAGCCACGGAATCAGCCATGGAACGGTCGAGACGTGCTCCGTTGTCGATAACATCGATGAGTTTTTCGTACACTTCGCGTGGCAGATACTTGTACATCTTCGCACGGTTGAACACGTTCTTGCCGAAGAACTCCGACGGACGTTCTACGGGTGTGATCACTTCAACTGCTTTCTTATTGAAAGCATCGGCTACAACCTCAAATCGTAAATTTGCCATTGTCTGTTGGGTATTTAGTCGTTATATTGTTTTTATTCTTATCTTGTTATGTAAATTTAGTGAGTGGAACGTATCCACTCCCCTATCCTGCGCATAGCCTCCTCACAATCTTCACGCTTTCCGAAGGCTGTGAGACGCACATAGCCCTCACCACTTGGTCCGAAGCCCACGCCTGGCGTGCAGACAACACCCACAGCATAGAGCATCTGCTCGAAGAAGCGCCACGAGTCGATGCCGTGCGGTGTCTTCACCCATAGATATGGAGCGTTTCTTCCGCCGAACACTTCGAAGCCCATCTGCGTGAGCGACTCGCGCAGCAGCTCGGCGTTTTGCATATAATAGGCTATCGTGTCACGCACCTGACGCTTGCCCTCGGGCGTATATATTGCGGCAGCGGCGCGTTGCGATATGTAGCTTGTGCCGTTAAACTTGGTCGACTGGCGACGCTCCCACAGATGGTTGAGCGGCACGCGCTGCTTGCCATCGAGCGTGACGGCGGTGAGTTCCTTCGGTATGACGGTATAACCGCAGCGCACACCGGTGAAGCCGGCTGTCTTCGAATAGCTGCGAAACTCAATGGCGCATTGTTTTGCGCCGCGTATCTCGTATATAGAGTGCGGTATGTCGGCATCTTGGATATATGCCTCGTAGGCTGCATCGTAGAGAATGAGCGTATCGTTAGCCAGCGCATACTTCACCCATTTCTTCAGTTCGGCTTTCGAGAGCACCGTTCCCGTGGGGTTATTCGGATAGCAGAGGTAAATCATATCAACACGATGGTCAGGTACCTGCGGCACGAAGCCATTCTCAGCCGTGCATGGCAGGTAGTTGACATTGCTCCAACGACCGTTTTCAAGCACTCCGGCGCGTCCGCACATCACGTTCGAGTCGATATACACTGGATATATCGGGTCGGTGACACCGATAGAGTTGTCCCAGCGCACAATCTCGCCGATGTTGCCCGTATCGCTCTTTGCTCCGTCGTTGACGAACACTTCGCTCGGGTCGAGATGTATGCCACGCGGTGCGAAGTCGTTCTTGATTATCGCCTCGCGCAGGAAGTCATAACCATGCTCTGGTCCGTAGCCGTGGAACGTGTCAGCTGATGCCATCTCGTCTACTGCCTTATGCATTGCATCCACTACGGCGGGACACAACGGCTGCGTTACGTCGCCGATGCCAAGACTGATGACACGCATCTGCGGATGCGACACTTTGAAGGCATTCACCTTCCGAGCTATGTCTGCGAACAGATAGCTGTCCGAGAGTTTCAAGAAATGTTCGTTAACCAAAGCCATACTCTCTAAGTTTTTATATCATGATTGCTGAATGCTGAACATTGTACGCTGAACACAGAACCACGCAATCCTGAATTATGATTTAAATCTCTATTTCTCCATCAAAAACGAAAGCCGCCGGTCCTGTCATATAGACATGTCCGTCGGCTTCATTCCATTCGATATGTAAGGTACCACCATCCATGGCGATGGCGCTACGACGCAAGGCTCTACCCGTAACCGCTGCTGCCACAGCTGTTGCACAAGCACCTGTGCCGCATGCCATGGTGATACCGCTGCCACGCTCCCACACTCGTGTGCGGATGTTGCCATCTGACTTCAGTTCTGCGAACTCAATGTTGCAACGCTCTGGGAACGCCGTAGCATACTCCATGGCAGAGCCGTAGCGAGCCACATCGAGTGTATCGATATCGTCAACAAAGCATACAAAATGGGGGTTGCCCATCGACACGAACGTGCCGTGGAACGTGCGCGAACCGACGGTTAGCACTCCGCCAACCGTCTCGTCATACTGCTCGGGAACACGAAACGAAGGTGCAAGCATATCCACCGTTACGCTCTCCACCTTGGTTTCCGGGGTTTCGTTGCCAACAAGATGCAGCTTCAGAAGCTTCACGCCCGAGAGTGTCTGCAGACGTATCGTTGTCTTGTCGGTGAGCCGGCGCTCGTAGAGATACTTTCCGATGCAACGCGAAGCATTGCCGCACATCTTCGCTTCCGAACCATCAGCGTTAAAGATGCGCATGGAGAAGTCGGCATCAACACCACCATAAGGTTTGCCGATAAGCACAAGTCCGTCGCTACCGATGCCTGTGTGGCGGTTGCTCCATGCGATGGCAGCCGTAGACGGGTCTGGCACGTCGTACTTCTGCGTGTCAACGTAGATGTAGTCGTTGCCTGCTCCATGCATCTTTGTAAATCTTACCGACTTTGTCATTTTGCTTATCCTTTTACCTTAAAGCGGAGCCTTGATAGCCCCATGATTATTACGACTGCAAAATTACAACTATTTACGCAAATACGAATAAATTAGTAAGGCATTTTCGTAATAATTAGCACAAAGTTTCAAATTGAAAGCACTTCTGTCAAAAATGCTTTCAATTTGAGAGAAAAAAGCACCGTACAGGCTTTTCCACTTACAATCTATTACAACAGTGCTTTGATTTCTGCCTCTATATCCTTTATCTGCGCATCGCGCTTCACGACGTTGCAGTTGCGGTCGAGCAGGAAGAATGTAGGCACCTGCTGCACGTTGTAGAGGCGGAGTACTTGTTGCGAATCGTCATCCATACGTGTGCTCACCCATGGCAGTGCGGAGGTCTGTGTCTTCCAGAAGTGCTCGTCTTCGTCGAGGCTCACCTGATAGATTTCAAATCCCTGAGCATGATACTTGTTATACAGTTCGCGCAACATCATGATGCGCTTCATCGACTCGCCAGTAGCAAAGACATGGAAGTCGAGCATCACTACCTTACCTTTGAGCGAGGAGAGACTGCGCTGTGCACCACGATTGTCGGTGAGCGTGAAGTCGAGCATACCAGAAGTGTTCACCTTCGCTGGGTCGATAGATGCCTCAGCCTTGCTGCGCAACATACGCACCTCTTTCATACCCTCGATAGCTATATTGTGGAGGTTCTTACCACGCTCAGCGTTGGGGTAGAACGCATCCCAGCTGGTAGCCACAGCAGCGAACACACGCACATCCTGCTCCGAGGTGCGCGGGTTGAAGATGAGCACGGGCTGACCGCCTGCATATAGCGTCTGAAAGAGGGCAAAGTAGGAAGATGCCTTCATCGGCTGCTTGAAGATATAACGTGTCTTCACGTCGGTCTTGTATGCCTCCAGCACCTTCTGTACACTATCCGCAACGGCATCAACACCCAGTTGGGGGTTGCGAGCGATGTTGTTGATGCGCTGCTGAAGCTGCATCTGCATTAGTGCGAGTTCCTTGATACGCGAGCAGTCGTCCGATCCGCTCACCTCGTAGTCGGAAGCCATGGCGGGATACTTCGCCTTTACGGTGATGGTCTCGGTAGAATCGATTGACACATTTATGATTTGTCCGGCGATACGCAGGCGGTAGAACTCGGGGGCTGTGACAGCCTTGCCATCGAACGAGAATGTGCCGTCGGCAGAGAGTTTCACCGAGTCGACGGTCTGTACACCATTCAGACCCATATTCTCGAAGTAGAGAACGGAGTCGGCAGCATTCTCGATGTTGCCTTCCACGTGGAATTTGCGCTCGTTGCATGATGTGAAGCCGAGCGCAGTAAGTGCTGCAAAAGCAAATGCAGCAACCTTTTTTGTCATAATATTCATCGTTGTATTGCTTGTTTGCTTGTTTTAATATGCAAACTTACGCATTATTTTCGGAAAACAAGCAGAATGACTTCGTTTATTGACAATATTTAGAAGCTTTGTAACCACGCTTTCAGGTCGAGCAGCATCTCGATGTGATAGCGGAAGCTGGTGCGCAAGCCGTAACCATGTCCGCCACCAGGATACACATGTAGCGACGCCGGAACGTCGTGACGATAAAGCTCAGCGTAGTAGTTGACGCCATTCATCGGTTGCACCACATGATCATCGTCGGAGAGGGCGATGAAAGCGCGCGGTGTGAGGCGTGTCACCTGAAGGTCGGCGCAGTATTTCTGTTCATCCTTCTTGCGTGGACGCTCGCCGAGCAGGTTCTTACGCGAGCCTTGATGACAATAGCCATCGAGCATCGTAATCACCGGATAGAAGAGTATCTGGAAGTTGGGCTTAGCTTCGTCCTTAGAGAGTGTGGCTACCGTAGAGGCGAGGTGTCCGCCTGCCGAAAATCCCATCACGCCCACGTTGTCCTTATCAATATGCCATGCCTCGGCATTGGCACGCACCAAGCGCAGTGCCTCCTCAGCATCACTAACGGGCACCTTCGGATTGCCTGCAGGCATACGATAGTGAAGCACGATGGCTGCTATGCCTTGGTCGTTGAAGAACGGAGCCCAGTCGGTGCCTTCATGCCCCATCGACAGACTCTCGTAGCCTCCACCAGGGCAGATGACAACAGCGCGCCCCGTGGCACGCTTCTCCTCCGGAAGGAACACCTTCACGTATGCGGTATCGCCCAAGGCGTTGCTGTTTGGGGCTTTCTTCTGCCAAAGTTGCACGTCGAACGCGCGCTGTGCGAGAGCAGGCGCAGCGAGAATAAGGCAAAACACTGAGAGAAGTATGGTCTTGAGCGCAAGCATAGAACCGCGCATCGGGTATGCGAAGTATTTCATTTCTGTTACAAAAGTTGGTTTTTAGAATATTTATTTGCAAAGGTAGCACTTTTTTTGTAATATTGCAGTAGATAAAAGTGCTTTTGTAATCATTAATTAATAGTAACAGAAATGCATCCATTAGAGAAGTTCGAGTACTGTCCACGTTGTGGCAGCCATCATTTTGTAGAGAATGGTGTGAGAAGTAAGAAATGTGAGAATTGCGGATTCGAGTATTTTATGAATCCCAGTGCAGCCAACGTAGCAATCATCAAGAACAGCGAGGGCGAAATACTCGTCACTCTGCGCAAGCAGGAGCCTGCAAAGGGTACACTCGATCTCCCTGGCGGATTTACCGAAATTGGTGAGACATCGGAGGAGGGCGTGAAGCGCGAGGTGATGGAGGAGACCGGACTAAATGTCACTGCCGTGCGCTACCTCTTCTCGCTGCCCAACGTCTATCGTTATAGTGGCATCGAACTGCCTACGCTCGACATGTTCTACGAGTGCGACATCGAGGATGAGACGGTGCTCGCCGCCAACGACGATGCTGCGGAGTGTATGTGGATTAAGCCGGAGGACATTCACACCGAGCAGTTTGGACTGCGCTCTGTGCGTTGGGGACTGGTGAAGTTTCTTGAAAAGAACTTCTAAGCAAACTTAGGAGGGTATGGCATCCCTGCCATACCCACGCAGCCACATATACTACCACTCTTTATACGGGTGTACGAGCAGTTGTGAGTTGTAATAGCGGCGGTCGCCCGTCACCTCCTCACCGATGAAGCAGGGCTTTGTAAATGGTTCATCCTCCGAGGCGAGTTCCACCTCTGCAACTACGAGTCCGGCGTTGTCGCCGAAGAACTCGTCGACCTCGAACGTGTGGCGCCCATCGGGCGACTTCACGAGCCAGCGACACTTGTCTATCACTCCGCCGCGACAAAGCTCGAAGAGATGCTCCGCCTCATCGTTCGTTATCTCCTTCTCAAACTCGTAGCGCGAGAGTCCGGCACGGTCACTGTGACTCTTGATGGTGAGCCATGAGCGGTCGTCACGGGTGCGAATGCGCACGGTAGCCGTCTGGCAGGGCATGTATCCCTGTTTGATATGGCTATGAGAAAAGGCAGCCGACTTAAAGTCGCTGCCTTTACGTATGAGGAACTTACGTTCTATTTCTAATCCACTCATATTTTGTGTCTATTATACCTGGGTTAACGACCAAACAATGAACGCTGCGGTAAGCACAACAAGCGTCCAAATGATGCCCTTGATAACCTTCTTTGCTTTCTTCTCTTGCTCTGCCGCATACTTAGCGCGACGAATATTACTTTTCTGGCTCATAGTTATTTTGATTTTTAATTGATTGTTTTGTCTTTTATCTTCTAGAATTTCTAGAAGATCTAGAAGAGCTAGAGTTTCTAGAAGATCTATAGTTTCTATAGCTTCTATGACACATAGAACCTACAGAATCTCTATAGCATCATCTCTTATTCCTCCTCGCTCACGGGGAACTCCATAAGATACGCCTTGATGAAGCCGTCTATCTTGCCATCCATCACACCATCAACATCAGTGGTTTGGAAGTTGGTGCGGTGGTCCTTCACGCGGCGGTCGTCGAAGACGTAGCTGCGTATCTGACTGCCCCACTCTATCTTCTTCTTGCCTGCCTCTATCTTAGCTTGCGCTTCAAGACGTTTCTTCATGGCGCGGTCGTAGAGCTGCGACTTGAGAAGGCGCATGGCGTTGTTGCGGTTCTCGAGCTGTTTGCGGCTTTCGGTGTTCTCGATGAGGATTTCTTCTTCCTCACCGGTATCGGGGTCGGTGTACTGGTAGCGCAGGCGTACACCCGTCTCTACCTTGTTCACGTTCTGACCGCCTGCACCGCCTGAGCGGAAGAGGTCCCAACTAACCTTCGATGGATCGACATATACTTCTATGGTGTCGTCTACAAGTGGTGACACGAACACCGAAGCGAACGATGTCATGCGCTTGCCCTGCGCGTTGAACGGTGACACACGCACGAGGCGGTGCACTCCGTTCTCGCTCTTGAGGAAACCATAGGCGTACTCGCCGCCTTCTATCTCCATCGTAACGCTCTTGATGCCTGCCTCATCGCCCTCTTGAAGGTTGCTGATTGTCACCTTATGTCCGTGAGCCTCAGCCCAGCGCATATACATACGCATGAGCATCTGCGCCCAATCCTGGCTCTCCGTGCCACCTGCGCCTGAGTTAATCTTCATCACACAGTCCATAGGGTCTTCCTTCTGGCGCAGCATATTCATCAGTTCGAGGTCTTCGATGGCAGCGATGGCTTTTGCATAATCGTCGTCCACCTCCTTTTCGGTGACGAGTTCATCCTTATAGAAGTCGACGGCGAGCTGCAGTTCATCGGCAAGCTGACGCACGTGAGCATAGCCTTTTATCCAGCGCTCCAGCGTCTTCACCTTCTTCATCTGTTCCTCAGCACGCTTCGGGTCTTCCCAAAAGTCGGGAGCCTGCGTGCGGAGCTGTTCTTCTTCGTATTCTACTTTCTTCTGGTCTATATTAAGATAGTGCTTGAGGGCATCGGTGCGCTCAAGCACATCTTTCAGTTGGTCGGAAGTGATCATTATTCTTCGTACATTTTTTCTATTTCCTGCTTGTAGTTCTTGTACACCACAGGGCGGCGTATCTTTAGCGTATTGGTGAGCTCGCCCGACTCCAACGAGAAGTGGTGCGGGATGAGTGTGATGCGCTTCACCTGCTCGTAGTGTGCGAGCTGCTGCTGCAAGGTTTTTATGCGTTCAAGAATCATCTTGTTCACCTTCGGGTTGGCGCAGAGGTCTTCGCGTGAGCTAAATTCAATACCGTGCTCCTTCGCCCACTCCTCCACGAGTCGGAATTCTGGCACGATGAGTGCCGATACGAACTTGCGCTCGTTGGCAACCACTGCCACCTGGTCGATATACTTGTCTACGAGGATGAGCGACTCCACGAGCTGCGGCGCGATATACTTGCCGTTGGATGTCTTGAAGAGGTCCTTGATGCGGTCGGTGAGGAAGAGCTCTCCGTCCTTTATGTATCCAGCGTCGCCTGTGCGGAAGTAACCATCTTCGGTGAATGCCTCCTTATTGGCTGCGTCGCGGTGATAGTAACCCTTAGTGATGGTCGGACCCTTGAGGAGTACCTCATCGTTGTCGCCAATCTTCACGTCGATGCCCGGAATCGGATAGCCTACGCCACCGATTGTGTATGGTTTGTCGCTGCGGTCGCATGATACGGTGGCAAGACTCTCTGTGAGGCCGTAGCCCACAACCATATTGATGCCTACGGAGTGAACGAAGCGTTCTACTTCCGGTGCCACACGCGCACCAGCTGTTGGGAATATATTACCATTCTCCAAGCCGAGCTGCTTGCGAACGAGTCGCAGAATTGTCTTATCTACGAGTTTGTACTCCATAGCAAGCCATGGCGATGGACACTTGCGACGACTCTTGCAGTCGACGTTGTAGCGGCGTCCCACCTCAAGCGCATGGCGGAAGAGCTTCCGCTGGAGTGGACTTGCACTTTCTATCTTCTCCAACACTGCCTGATACACCTTCTCCCAGAAGCGCGGCACAGCCGACATACACGTCGGATGCGTCTCGCGCATCGACTGCTGTATCTCGTGCGGGTCGGTATTAATGATAATGTGTGCTCCGACCGAGAAGCTGAGGTATGTGAAACCACGCTCGAAGATGTGCGTGACTGGCAGAAACTGCATTGTGCGGTCTTTATCGCTGACGTCTACCACAGCGGCATTAGCAGTGAGCGCTGCATCGTACTGACCGTATGTGAGCATAACACCCTTTGAGTCGCCGGTTGTACCGGATGTGTAGAGGATGTTGCAGAGGTCGTCCATCGATGCCTCGTTATACAACTGCTCCACTTCCGACTGGCGCGGCAAGCCTTCACCGTGCTTCAGGAAGTCGTCGAAGTAGAGTGCAGCGGGGTCGTGTGTAGAGATGCGCACAGAGCGGTCGAAGATGATGATGCGCTCCAGCGTATGGCAGAGTGCGAATATGCGGTGTGCCTTGTCATACTGCTCCTGCTCGCCGACAAAGATGAAGCGAACCTGCGCATCGTTAATCATATATTGTATCTGCTGCTCAGAGGCTGTGGCATAGAACGGGATAGATACAAGCTTCACGCCATAGGCACCGAAGTCGGTAATGAGGTACTGCAGACAGTTCTGTGAAAACACAGCAATCTTGTCATGCGGCTTCGCACCAAGGTTGAGCAGAGCGTTGCTCGCTTGCTTCACCAACTGTGAGAAGCGGTTGTAACTGGTCTTCTTCCAAACAGAAGAGCCAAAGCTTTTATAGGTGAACGCGGGACGTTCGCCGTATTTTTCCGCCAACTTGTGGGCGATTACCGAAAGGTGACATCTTGTTTGCATAAGCATTGTATTTAGCAAGACTGCTGCGTGCAGCCTATATGATTATGCAAAAATACGCTAAAAATAGGAAAGAACAAAAAAAACGATAATATATTTTTTCAAAAGGAGACTTAACAAGATGGAAATATAGAAGAATGTAGTGGAAGAATAGAAGAACGAGCAAGCAACAAGACTGATTAACAAAAAAGCAAATGCTTAACCAGCGTTTTGCCGGTTAAGCATTTGCTTTATATACAATGTGAACTAAACCGTTTACTTCACAACCTTCTCGCCATTAACGATGTATAATCCCTTACCGAGCTTCGACACGTCGTTGCCAAGGTAACGTCCGTCGAGCGAGTAGACACCGCGTACAGCAGGTGTAGTGTTACCATTTGTCACTACACTCTCAATACCAGTCCAACTACTATCGCTATCCAACTCAAGCGACTCTATCTCACGGTCTTCATTGATAACCATGATATAACTATTATGATCTACCTCATGGCTACGAATTGGCTGCCATGTCGTTTCATCGTCGTCCTTAGCAGAAAGGAACACGCGATATTCGCCAGCTGGGAGTGCTGCTACAGAACCTGTAATATCATCCATATAGAATCCCTTACTTGTATCCTGGCCATCCAGTCGCTGTCCTTTCTTTAGGAGATAAGCTTTACCTGTATTGAGGTTGATGGCTCTAAGCTGAATATAGCCCGAGAATGGATCGATATCGGTATTAATCAAGTAGCCATCCAAACTTGCGGTGATAGTCTTCTCATCATAGGTCATATCCAGTTTTCCACTCATGCAAATGAGCGAGCGTACAGAGCCCTGATAACGTGTATCAGTTGCAGTACGCATCTCTACCATCTGCTGTCCGTCGCTGAAACCGTTGAGACCTGCGATATCAAAATATCCATTCTGGTCACCGTTCCATCCCCAGTTGACATGCACATCGCCATCCTCATTGTAACCATCAAGAATGAAACAGTGACCACCTGTAGTATTACTCTGACCACCATAGAGCACTGGACACTTGTCGTTGAGCTCGCGATAAACAATATTCATCCACTCTTCTACATTGAAGTACGAACGATTATAGCACTTTATGTTCTTATTAAAGCCGAAGTACTCACGCAAGGCACGGCACGACTCATAGATGAAAGCACCCGAACCGCTGATTGTGTACTGCATACGCACGGCATAACCACAGTGCTTCATGATAGTAGCTACAGCATTAGCCTGCTCTTCGGTATAAGAGCCATCCTTGTATTCGTTGAGCATCTTATCCCACTGATATGTAGTATTGCTAAAGTCAGCCTCAAGAGTCTGTGACGGTTCACCCGAACCTGGTGCAAAGTCGTAAATAATATTACCCTCACCATGCACCGGATACTTGAAATAGTGCAAAATCATAGACATCGCGGTAGACACACATCCCGTAACATAATGCTTCTTTTCGCCCGTCTTCTTGTCGGTGTAGAGCGGAGTCATATTGTTGTATGGAGTATCCTGTCCCCAACGTGTGGTAAGCAATTCGCCTACGCTTGCTGCGTATTCAGGCGACGGTTTGGCTTCTTCCAGTTTACGTCCCTGCTGCTTTGCACGCTCGAGCGAAGCGTTCAGCGTTGTCATATACCAATCGAAGCCAGGGTTATTATTTGTTGTAAACTGTGTCTCAGAGTAGCCAAACACGGGTTTAAACTGATCGTCATTAGCAACTATGGCAAAGCCACCATTTTCGTAGCCAACAACTGTGAGTTGGGTGTTCTTTGCAAGTATGCGCAAAGGCTGAGCCGAGCGCACCTTGTGCATTGCAGAAGGCATCTTCGCAAGCGCAGCAGCGGCTGCCTGACGTATCTGAGTCTCCGAGCGTTCTGCTGCCGAAACTTGCAGTGCGGCTGAAGCAAGAAGAGCAATTGCGATAAATTTCTTTGTCATATCTTTGAATTGATTTTAAAAAACACGAAGCGGATTGACGGAGTCATTAAAACCCCGACAATCCGCCCTATGAGTTTATGTTATGTGTAAATCACAATAACGAGTTTAAGTCTTATTTTCTCTGAAGCTTGAGGTTAACATAGGGAATGGACATGCCCGAAGCAGAGATATAGAGTACATCGTTAGGATTGAATGTTATCTCCTTCGAAACAGCGTTGTTCTCATCAACAGTGAACTTACCCTTAATCTCACCATCAGCCAACTTGTTATTCTTTACTACCTGCCAAGAGAACTCGTAGCCCTGGATTGAGTAAACAGTTTCCGTAGATGTACAGTTGAAATTCAGCTGACCGTTCTTTGTTGCCTCATCATACGAGTAGTTGAAGCTCCATGACAACGGCACTTCACTTCCTGTCAAAGCGAAATTGAACTTAGAAGTATAAGCAAGCACCTGCTTACCGCGAAGTGGTGAATCATCATCAGCAATTACAGACAATGTAACGTCTGCCGTGTAATCCTTCACAACCGGAGTTCCGTCTTCATTCATCAACGGATTGCCTTCTTTGTCAAACTGCACCTCAGAATAGTACATCAACCAATCACCAGCAATGAGGTCATAAATTGTACGTTCATCGTTCTCGATTTTCACATCAAGAGTATTCTTCGCACCTAACTTTGCACCTTCAACGCTGAGTGTGAAGCGCACCTTGCGGTCGCTATTAATAATCTTATCGTCAAGCACCTTCATCTCGAAGTTCATAACCTCACTTGTGACAGTGTCAGTCTTCACAACAAGAGTCTTGGTTGTGATTGAATAGTCGCCCTCAGAGCCATTAACACTCTCCTTAGCTGCTGCTTCGCTACCACCATCAACGCCCTCTGCCTTGATGGTGAGACGAATCATACCATTACGCTTTCCGGTAATCTTAACGGGAAGTTTAATCATTCCCTCGTTCTCCTTTACTGTCATTGTAGTTTTTTCAAACTCCACGGCAGTAGTTGCATCTGTGTTGTAGGTTTCTTCATCACTACAAGCAGTGAAGAGTATGGCTGCAACCATCAGCATGAACAATTTTATATATTTCATATTTGTTCTGTTTTAAAATGTTACGTATTCGTTTTATGAATTAGTAGCCAGGGTTCTGCTTCAACTTCTTATTTACCTCAACCTCGTCCTTCGGGATCGGCCAAAGCATACGATAGTCTGTTGCAGCAATGTTGAGGTCGGTTGTGTTAGCACCAGGGTTGCTACAGAGGTCGCGCTGCTGTGGTACGCCACGCTTTACGCCCATGCCGTAACGCTTGAGATCCTTGAAGCGGAAGCCCTCACCTACGAACTCGCGTGCGCGTTCATCCTTTACATCAGAAAGAAGAGTTGCAGCATCTGTATATGTCACAGCCTTGAAGCCTGAGATACGCTTCTTACGGAAGTCGTTCAGATACTTGGCAGCCTTTGTCAAATCAGGTGTAGGAGCGAGTGCATAAGCTTCAGCTGCGATGAGATACATCTCAGGCAAGCGGAACACCTTCGGCATATGAGAGAATTCTGCCGACTCGTCCTTACTTGTCATGAGCCAAAGGATACCCTCCTTGTTAAACTTATTGAGACACTGTACACGACCAGCAGCACCAGTAGATGTAACCACGCTAACCTCTGTAAAGAATACAGAACGGCGGTAGTCCTTTGCATCGTAGAGGCTCAACAAATCCTTTGTCGGGATATAGTCCGGTGTCGAGCCAATCTCCTTCGGGAGATAAACACCACCGGTAGCGTTAGGCAGGTCGGATGTTGAAGATGAGACAAGGGTAAAGAGCGACTCCGAAGTACCATTATACTTCTTGTCATACGAGAACTGCATACCATCATAGTACCACTCGTTGACAAGCTGAGATGCAGAAGAACAAAGTGCATACTTTGCAGTAGTGTTCTTGATAACAAGTTCTGCCTCCTTATATGCCGTCACGTAATCCCTCTTATTCAGAGCTACACGTGCACGAAGAGCGTGGATACAGTCGAGAGTTACATACTCAGAGCGGTATATACCAGTTGTTGTAACATACTGCATAGCCTTGTCGAGGTCATCGTTAACCTGCTTGTACGACTCTTCAAGTGTGTTACGTCCAGGATATGATGCAGGGTTAAAATTCTCGCTAAAATGCAAATTGTATGATGCACCAAGGTCTGGCTGTGTTGCATTTGTTTCGCTATATGCGGGACTATAGTACTCCAAAAGACCGAAGATAGCATAAGCACGCATGAAGTAAGCATCGCCTAACGCTGCATGTGCAATCTTAAGACCTTCAGTGCCTTTCACGTTGTCACCGTCAGGGAAAAGGTCGGGCTTTTCCTCTGGCTTAGCCTTTGCATAGCCATCGATGATGAAGTTAGCCTGCGAAATGAGACCCTGATAGCCTCCATACACACTTGAGAACGATCCTGTCTGTGTTGTAAAGTTCCAACGATACATGTCACCGAGCGTGTTTGAGAAACCAGCCATAGCATTGAACTGGTCAGACTGCACATCGGTAGAGTTGATGAAGCTATTACCGCTTACGCAGCCCTTGAGTGCTGCATAAAGTGTGGCACGCGCAGCGTTGAAGCTGGAAGGAGTCTCAAGTGCCGAATCGGTAGGCAGGTAGCCTACTGGTTCGATGTCGAGCTCGCAAGAAGTAGTCATAAGACCAACTGCAAGTGCCAATGTCAAATATATTTTTTTCATATACTTTATCTCCTTATTATATGTGATATATTAGAATGTTAACTGTGCACCGAATGAGAACTGACGTGTGTTAGGATAGTTACCTACAGACAAGAATCCGTCAACCTCAGGATCGTAGCCACTATAGTTAGTGATGGTGAACAGGTTACGTGAAGCGAAGTAAACAGTAACACCCTTGAGGATGTGTGTAGCGTTCATCCACTGCTGTGGCAACTTGTAAGAGAGCTGCAAGAACTTCAGACGAAGGAAGTTTGCGTTCTCGAGCAAGTGGGTATCCATATGGCGCTGTGCGCTAGCTGCAGCGATTGTTGTAACATCGCCTGGCTTCTGCCACATATCGAACATCTTTGTGCTCTGGTTCCACTGTGTTGCGAAACTTGGGTTCTCGATAAAGTAACGCTCCTGGTTGATCATTGAGCGACCGAACACACCAGCAAACTGCAACTCGAGTGTCAAGCCCTTCCAAGATGTAGTAGAGTTAAGACCGAACTGCCAAGGTGCAGAAGCGTTCTTGCCCGTAAACACGCGGTTGTTCTCGTCGTAAACCTTTGTCTCGTTGCCGTACTTGTCGAGCCATACGTTCTGACCGTCAGCAGGGTCTACGTGGCTCCAACGTACCATATAGAACTCACCGTACGGGTGACCTACCTTCAGCTTGGTATAGTCGCTCATAGAGTACTCGTCCTGACCGTTGAAGAGCTTCGTAATCTCGTTCTTTGTGTAGCTTACGTTTGCACTTACGTTCCAGTACAAATCCTTTGTGCTAAAGATGTCGCATCCTACTGTAGCCTCGAAACCACGGTTGAAGAGCGAACCTACGTTAGCATAACGAGAGCCGAAACCTGTTGTATAAGATACAGGCACAGCAAGAATCATATCAACAGTCTTCTTGTCGAAGAACTCGAAGTTGTATGTAAATCTCTTGAACATACGTCCAGAGAGTGCGAGGTTGAGGGTCTTAACCTTCTCCCAAGAGAGTTCTGAGTTGCGCGGATTAACAACGCCAAGACCTGCGACACCATTATAGTTGCCACTAACACCTGCAAGAGCTAATGCGAGGTTTGAAGAGATATTGGCATTACCGGTAACACCGTAAGAAGCCTTAACCTGCAACTCGTCAAGCCACTTCTTTGACGACTGCATAAACTTCTCACCCGTTACGTTCCACATAATGGCAGCAGCACCGAATGTAGCCCACTGATGACCTTCTGCGAAGAGCGAAGAGCCGTCGCGACGACCTGAGAGGTCGAGGAAGTAGCGGTTGCCGTAAGCGTAGTTAGCCATTGCGAACCAAGAGTTGCGAGCCTCTTTTGTCTCAGAGTCGCCAGGAACAATGGCATAAGCCTGCACACCGCGCGACATAAGGAGGAGGCGGTTGTCTGTAAGACCTGCCATACCTGCGCTGAATGCGGTAGTCTTATCGTTCATTGACTCCTGACCCAGGAGCACTGTAAAGTCGTGTACACGAGCAACATTAAACTTGTACTCAGCAGTGTTGGTAACTGTCCAACGGTAGAAACGTGACATCGACTTGTTCACCAGACCAGTCGGGAAGATGTTATAGTCCTCGCCCTGAGTGCTGAGCTGCTTATAGAATGTACGATAGTCGTTGCAGTCGAGACCCAAAGATGAACGGATGTTCAATCCCTTAATCGGACTGAGGTTAACGAACACGTTCTCGTTGATACGGATACGGTCGTTGTATGAAGGCTGCAACTCCGAGAGCCACTCCGGAGAGTAGACACCACTCATATCATCATACTTGTGGAGTTTCTTGCCATAGCCAGAGAATGTACCTTTCTCCATATCCACATCAAGCATTTCGTATGGGCTCTGTGTTGGCAGATACATACGTGCAGCAAAGATTTTGTTGTACAAGCTGGTGCCTTGGCTACCAAATGCTGTTGTATTGTTCTTTGTATAAGCAAGGTTGGTGTTAGAACCGAGCTTCAACCAGTCGTTAACCTTAATCTCTACGTTTGCACGAACAGTCTCACGGCGCAAGCTTGAGTCGTCCATGATACCATCTGCTTTGTAGTGACCGTATGAGATAAGATAGTTGGCGTTAGATGTACCACCACGTACCGAAGCGTTGATGTTCACAGTAGGAGCTGAGCTACCGAAGAAGTAGTCGCGCCAGTTGGTAGAAACACCTGTCTTCTGATAGAAGTTCTTCTTTGCAAGATAACCAGCGTTGGTTGCGAGACTCGGGTTGACAACCTGCTGGAAATCCAACCACTGGTTAGCGTTCATCACCTCTGTCTTATCGCCTGCAAGCTGTGACATAGAGTAAGAAGCCGAAACAGATACCTCAGGAGCCTGACCATACTTACCCTTCTTTGTTGTGATTACGATAACGCCGTTGGCAGCGAGTGAACCGTAAACAGCTGTAGAAGAAGCATCCTTGAGAACTGTTACGTTCTCAATATCGTTAGGGTTAAGTGAGAGATATGTATTCTGAGATACCATTGAGCCATCAAGAATGTAGAGAGGTTCTGTGGCTGCATTGATAGAAGTAATACCACGAATACGCATTGAAGCGGTAGCTGAAGGATCACCCGAAGAGGTCATAACCTGCAAACCTGCCACCTGACCCTGAAGAGCGTCGGCAACGTTAGCAACCGGGCGATTTGAAAGCTTTTCCGAATTAACAGTAGATACTGAACCTGCAATGGTACCAAGCTTACGAGCAGAACCATAACCCATTACAACCACCTCACCAAGGGCCTCACTATCCGTATAGAGAGTCACCTTCATGCCGTCTTTGGCAGGCATTGTGGCTGTCTGCATACCAATATATGTAATGACGAGCTGTGTACCCGGCTTTACATCGATTTTGAACTCACCATCGAGGTTGGTGACAGCTCCCTTGTCTGTTTTGTCACCCTTGACCTTAACGGTGGCACCAATCACAGGTTCGCCGTCCTCACTTGAGACTACGAAACCCTTGACTGTGGTCTGTGCCAATGCCATTCCTATACTGAGGAAGAGGCAGGCAAGCATCATTGTCAGTCTTTTTTTCATATTAATTCTCTCTCTTTAAATTAATTAATTATTTATTATTTGATTTTATTCTTATCTGGTACGTCCTCGTATTCGTTAAGATAACATTATTCTACAAATACAAAACACATACAAAACACTATGCGCTTAATGAAATTTTAAAACTCATTTGCAAATTTAATTAATAATTGTTTCCCGACCAAATATTTTAACTCAAAAAGCTATGTTTTAATACAAAAACGCTCCATTTCACATAAAAACGTGATATTTTTCTTAATATTTATAAGTTTTTGCGAACTTAAAAAATCAAAATGACGCAATTATTCCGTTTGCCCAAACAATATTATTATGATGTTTAGTTCGCGCACACATAAAACAAATTGACAATGCGGATACAACAAGTGTTAAGACGACGTTTGAGTTTTCTGATATTTTGCCAACCGAAATCTGGGGTTTTCAAACTCTAATGTGCAACTTCCGCCCCTTGATTGTAATGGGTATGTCATCGGACCGCGGACGGAATCCAATCGGACGGCGGACGCAATCTGATCGGGCAGCGGACGGAATCCGATCGGGTGGCGAACGGAAACCGATCGGGTGACGGGTGCCTTCAAGGGGGTGCACTTGTCTCAAGTGCACCAACCGAGCAACATTGATACTCCTCTTGTTTTGTTGGTGCAGCTCTTGCTTGCTTGGTTGGTGCAGTTCTTGCTTGCTCGGTTGGTGCACTTGAGACAAGTGCACCCCCTAAAGAAAACGCAGAGGAATAGAAATAATATAGCCGCTGGACATACGGTTATGTCCAGCGGCTACACCTTATTATATATAGTACCTTCAGGGGGTGCACTTGTCTCCGCTCGGCTTTGCCGCTTGCCAGAGCAAGAAGTGCACCAATATCCTTTCTGTAGTTAACATTCTTGCTCGGTTGGTGCACTTGAGACAAGTGCGCCCCCTGAAAGCACCCCCTGAATTTACTTCACGATCTTCTTGCCTCCAACGACGTAGATGCCCTTGCCAAGTGCTGAGGCATCGGTGCCGAGATAGCGACCGTCGATGCTGTAGATGCGGTTGTCTACTGTCTTCTTGACTACAGTAACGCCGTTGATGCCGTCAACGACACCCTTGAATGTGTTGTCGATGACATTCTTGTCATCGCCACCACAAACTAAGAACGAGACAGAACCCTTCGAACGCTTTATCTGAGTGATAGGGATACCGAGCACCTTGGAGCCGTCGGTGTTCTTGTTGTAGAGCTTTGCAGCCGGTTCCGAGTCGTCGGTGAACTCGTCGTTAATCGTAACGCCTTTATTCTCATACGGATAGAGGTCGCCCTGAAGCGAGTAGAGATCGCTCATATCGCGCGAGCCGTCGGCGTTGACAACCGTGCAGCACTGCATCTTATTATCACTTGTGATTACATTCACGGTGTTGTTAATCCAACGCGACGGCACGTAGTTGACGTGTGTGATGAGCAGACCGTTGCATCCGTAGAGTCCCTTGTCCCAACCGGTGTTCTGACGGTTCTCCATAAGGAAGTACTCGTTGGTGTTCTTGTAGTTGTACATGATGAACGGGCGTCCGTAGTCGGACACCGACTTCATGTCCTTCACCGTTGCCGGCTCCATAAGTTCTATTGGCTCCACCCATCCTGCGTAGATACGCTCGAAGGCGGTGTAGTTGCACGGTACGAAGCCGTTGCCGTTGTATGAACCCTGATCCATCACGTCGAAGACCGCCATGCCATAAGCGCCACCACCAGTTGTGTCGTACATATCGGCAAAGCCGAGGCAGTGTGAGAACTCATGGCAGATGGTACCGATACCTGCGGAGATGTAGCGTGAGGAGTTCTGCGTTTCTGGCTGCAGCTCGTTGGCGCAAGCGTATGTGTTTATCTTACCCGTAGGATAAGAGAGCACACCGCAGGGCCAATACAGCAACTGCGACTCGTGTGGCCAAATGGTACTGGGGCTTTGGGGAGATGATGCCTGACCTAAGCCAGCGTAGAGGAAGAACACCTGATCGGCTTCGCCGTCGCCGTCCCAGTCATAGTCCTTTAGGTTCACCTGATCCTGTATGGCATCGGAAGCCTCCTTAATCATCTCGTAGACCTTCTCGTCCTTCTGATATGCTCCGTCATTACCATAGTAGCCATAATTCTTTGACATCGTGACAGGACCTACCACGTCGAAGTCGAGTTCGAACTGTCCGTTCGACTGTGCGAGGAAGTAGTCGCGCACGCTGCCTACATAGCCCTCTTCTTCGTCGGTGAAGTCTTTACCGTTGATTACATTCTTATAGTACTCGAGGTCGTGTCCGTCGGCGAACGGCTTGTTCTTGAAGTCGACAAGCACCACAAGACCTTTCTTCACGCCCTTGTATGTGATATGGTCGCCACCGAGTCCGCGCATCTTGTCGTCGGCACCCTTCAGCGAGTTTTTCACACGTGCGAGGCGTGCCACACGTCCCTGCTCTGTTCTTGCACGACGTGCGGCAGCGGCAGGCTTCTGCGCTTCGAGGTCGAACGCCTCGAACACATTCTCGTCAGTGGCAGTAGTACGATAAGCTGTTCCGTCGGTGCCTTCCCACCAACTCAGATACTCGTCACCACGCAACTCCACCGACACCTGTGTGCCGTTGGCAAGTGTAATAACCTTCTGCAGCTTCTTTGCCGGCACGGCATTGGCTGCGGTGCCGAATGCGAAGAGCATTGACAGCATCAAGTAAAGTTTCTTCATCTTTGCTATTTTGATTGTTTATTAATTTACTAATTGCTTGCTTACTAATTGCTTGTCAATTACAAATGATATGCCTATCTGTAAATACATCACAATTAGTAAGAAAACACTATACGCCACAAAATTAACTAAATTGTTGCAAACCAACGAACAACGGCGTTGATTATTTGCAAATTTGTTGGTTTTTAACAAAAACAGAGGGAAACGAAAGGGGGTGCACTTGTCTCAAGTGCACCAACAGAATAGTATGTGCACCAACAAAACAGTTTGTGCACCAACAAAGCATAAATGAACCTATTGAAAGGATACTAATACTAATACACTTACTACTTTGTTGGTGCACTTGAGACAAGTGCACCCCCTACTCCTTACGGGATATAGCGCACGAATGCTTCCATTGCCTCGTAGCAAGCCAAGCCGAGACTATGATAGAGTTCGGCTGTGGCGTGGTTGCGGTCTTCGGCGCGCTGCCAGAAGAGTCGCTCGTCGTTGCCGAGGAATGGCGCACTCTCCATCTGCGATGAGTGTTTGAGGATGCAGTTGCGCTTGCCGCGGAGCTCCTCCGGCGACATCGGCACGCACATCTCGATGTTCTCTATTTCCCACTCTGCCCATGCACCGCGGTACATCCAGATGCGGCAGTCGTCGAGCCACTTCGCACCAGCCTCCTTCTCGAGGTCGATGGCAGCCATGACGGCATCGGTACACTTGCGGTGAGTGCCGTGTGGGTCGGCGAGGTCGCCGGCTACGTATATCTGGTGAGGTTTAACCTGCTGAAGCAGTTCGCGAACGATGTTCACATCCGCCTCGCCCATCGGCAGCTTTTCAATCTTGCCCGACTCATAGAACGGCAGGTCGAGGAAGTGGACGTGGTCGAGCGGTATACCGTTGTATGTGCAGGCGGTGCGTGCCTCACCACGGCGTATTAGTCCCTTGATGGTGCGCACCTCCGGGGTGTCCATATCGCTCGGCTTCTTCTGAGCGAAGAACTCCTTGATGTCGCCGTACATCTTCTTTATCACCTCGTCCTTGTTGTCGCAGAAGAGCTGGTTGTAGCCGTTGACGAAGTGCATGAAGCGTGTCACCTCCTCGTCGCCCACAGCGATGTTGCCAGATGTCTGATAAGCTATGTGCACGTCGTGGTTCTGCTGAACGAGTCGACGGATTGTGCCGCCCATCGAGATTACGTCGTCGTCGGGGTGCGGCGAGAATACTATCACGCGCTTCTGTGCCGGCAGTGCGCGCTCCGGGCGGTTGGTGTCGTCGGCGTTCGGTTTGCCGCCAGGCCAGCCGGTGATGGTGTGCTGCAGGTCGTTGAATATCTTTATGTTGCAGTTATAAGCCGAGCCAAAGAGGGCGAGCAGGTCAGAGAGTCCGTTCTCGTTATAGTCCTTGTTGGTGAGCTTGAGGATTGGCTTCTGCACGAGCTGGCAGAGCCAAACCACTGCGGCGCGTATCGTCTTGTCGGTCCACTCGCAGTTGGTCACAAGCCACGGGTGAACGATGCGTGTTAGCTTGCTGGCTGCTGCGAGGTCGATAACGAACTTAGCGTCGTTGTGTGTCTGTACGAACGATGCTGGCACGGTGTCGGTGATGCCACCCTCTACTATCTTCTGCACCACCTCCGACTTCTCCTCGCCCCATGCTGTGAGGAACATCTTGTGAGCGGAGAGCAGGGTGTGGACACCCATTGTGATAGAGCACGGCGGTACCTGGTCGAGTGTGCCGAAGCTGTTGCTCATCTCCTCGCGTGCCGTCTGATCGATGAGGATGATGCGGCTCTGCGAGGCGAGACTTGAACCTGGCTCGTTGGCAGCGATGTTACCCATGCGTCCGATACCGAGCAGAGCGATGTCGATGCCGCCCTCTGCAGCGATGAGCTGCTCGTAGGCGCGACAGTGTTCGAACACTTCGTCCTGTGCGATTGAGCCGTCGGGGGTGTGGATATTCTCTGCCTTCACGTCGACATGGTCGAGGAAGCGGTGACGCAACTGATTGATGGCACTCTGTGCACAGTTCTTATCGAGCGGGAAGTACTCGTATGCGTTGAACACGACCACGTTGTCGAAACTCAAGCCTGCCTCGTGGCGATGTATGAGTTCCTCGTAGATGGGGTTCAACGACAGACCGGTACCAAGGGCGAGCACGCACTTCTTGCCGGCAGCCTTGGCACGCTTGATTTCTGACTCTACAACGTCTGCGATTACCTTTGCACCCTCCTCTACCTTCGGGTAGATATCGGTGAAGAGTTTCTCGCAACGTGTCATTTCGGAGCGCTCAACTGCCGTGCGAGGGCGATAGTACTGCTCCGGTACCTTATTTAATACAATCTGCGAACTTAAATTAAGTTTCATAATGATTATTTTTTTAGTTGAAAAAGTTTAATTATTGGTGAGATGAGGTGTTGAGGTGTTGTGATGTTGATATATGTAATGTCACCACATCAACATCTCAACACAACAACATTCTTATGGACGGTACGCCGCAGCCGTAGCCCACTTCGACGGCTTCGGTCCCATTACGAGTTCGAGTGTTCCGCCGTGGCGAATGTCGTTGAATTCGATGTATGAGTTCTTCAGAGCTTTGCCATTGAGACGTGCGCTCTGCACGTAGATGTTTCGGTCGGAGTTGTTCTTCGCCACGACGGTGAATGTCTTGCCTGCGCCGACATTTACTGTCGCCTTGTCGAAGAGCGGCGAGCCGATTACGAAGCGTCCGCCGACGGGGTCTACCTGATAGAGACCCACCGACGAGAGGATGTACCAAGCCGACATCTGACCCACGTCCTCGTTGCCAGAGAGTCCGTCGGGCTGGTCGAGATACATCTCGTTGAGCATCTTACGGAGCAGTGGTGCCGCCTTGTCGGGACGACCGGCGTAGTTGTACATATATATGACGTGGTGGCTCGGCTCGTTGCCGTGCGCGTACTGTCCGGTCATGCCCGACATATCGGGCGAAGCGTTGTCGCCTGCCCATCCCTCAACAAAGAAGAGCGAGTCGAGCTTCGACATGAACGCCTTGTCAGACCCGAAGAGCTGTATGAGTCCCTTCACGTCGTGCGGCACGAGGAAGGTGTACTGCCATGCGTTGCCCTCGGTATAGTCGTTGGTGCGGTGCTCGGCGAAGAACGGGTTGAACGGCAGGCGGAACTTGCCGTCGGTGTCTACGGCACGCATGAAGCGTGTCTCCGGATCGTAGTATTTCTTGTACGAGCGCGAGCGGTTGAAGAAGTACTCGTAGTCGTCTACCTTGCCCAACAGCTTAGCCACCTTTGCCACGCCGTCGTCAGCAGCGCAGTATTCGAGTGCCTTTGCCACGGTCTCGTTCTCGGGTTCGAGGTTCCAGGGTATGTATCCGTGCTTCTTGAGCAAGCCAAGCGAACGGATGTCCTTCATCTGTGTAGCCTTCAGTGCCTCCAAAGCCAGCTCCTTGTCCTCCACGAAGCCCTTCATGGTGAGGTCGGCAAGCACGATGGCACCGGGGTTGCCCACCATGCAGTCGGTCTCGGAGCCCATCAGATGCCACACGGGCAGACGGCCCTGCTGCTTGTAGATGTTAAGGAACGTCTGGGCGAAGTCGCGCTGCATCTCTGGGAAGGCGACAGTCATCAGCGGATGAGCGGCGCGGTATGTGTCCCAGAGCGAGAGTGTGGTGTAGTTGGTGAAGTCTGCCTTATGCACCTTGCCGTCGGCACCACGATACTCGCGGTCTACGTCGTTAAACTTAGAGCAAGAGGTCATCAGATGGTACATCGCGGTATAGAACACGCGCTTCTTTGTCTGGTCGTTGGTCTGGATCTGTATACGTGCGAGCTCGCGGTTCCAAGCGTTGTCGGCTGCCTTCACCGTTGCGTCGAAGTCCCAGCCTGCCATCTCTGCCTGCATGTTCAGCTTCGCCTTGTCGATGCTCACGGGCGAAAGTGCCACCTTCACGAGCAGCGGTTTGGTGTTGTCAGCCACCGACACCACTACGCGCTCCATCGAGTCGAGACGGTGCACGGTGACGGGCTGCGAGAAGTCGATAGAGAAATAGATGCGGCGGTCGGCTGCCCAGCCGTTTGAACGGCGGAAGCCGGTGAGGCGTGTGGTGCTCTCCTGGGTGAGCAGGCAGTCGTTGAGTTTGTCCCAGCCGATGCACTGCGAGAGGTCGAGGGCGAGCTGAGCCTTTGCGCCGTCCTTGAATGTATAGCGATGGAAGCCACAACGCTCTGTGGCTGTAAGCTCCACGAGCACGTTGGGGTCGGTGAGCTGCAGCGAGTAGTAGCCGGGGTGTACCTTCTCTGCCTCGTGCTTGAAGCGTGTAGAAGTCTGCTTGAAGTCCTTCACGGGCAGGAATGCCACGTCGCCCAAGCAGCCGATGCCGGTGCCCGAGAGGTGCATGTGTCCGAAGCCGATAAGCTCATCGTCGTCGTAGTAGTAGCCCGAGCACCAGTCCCAACCACGTGTGGGCTCTGTAGGACCGAGCTGAACGAGTCCGAACGGCACGTTTGCACCCATGAACGTGTGTCCATGACCGCCGGTTCCTACGTACTGATTGACGTATTGTGTAAGATTCTGCATAGTAGCTGCAACGGCTGTAGCACTAAAGCACACTACAAGGGCTGCAACTGACAAGAGTCGTGATAAATAGTTTGTTCTCATAAATTTAGTATTTTACAATTGCAAAAATACTGATTTTAAAATTTGTAGGCGAAACAATGTGGTTAGAAAATACTTACGTAACATACAAAAGATGTTAAATCAAAAATACTCATCACAATTATTATATATATAGAGGTGAAAAAAAAAGCTATTTGCGTACTTTTGCACACGAATTAATAAACAAGATCATGAAGAAACAGACAATTGCAATCGACACCCCCTTTCAGAAGAGCGATGCTTACGGCGCACTGAGTATGCCGGTGTATCATACGCTGGCTTACGAGTTTGCTGATGCCGACGTGATGTCGGACGCTTTCTGCGGACGCATCGAGGAGCCCGACTACTCGCGCGTGATGAACCCTACGGTGAACTACCTGGAGCTGAAGGTGAAGGCACTGACCGGTGCCGACCGCGTGACGGCTATGTCGTCGGGCATGGCTGCTATCTCGGGAGCACTCATCTCGCTCGCTGAGCAGGGAAAGAACGTGGTGGCATCGCGCCACATGTTCGGCAACACCTACTCGCTGCTGACAAAGACGCTGCCACGCTTCGGCGTGACGACGCATCTGTGCGACCTTACGAACCTCGACGAAGTGCGCCGAGCTGTGGATGCTGACACCTGCTGTATCTTTCTCGAAATAATAACAAACCCGCAGCTGGAGGTGGCTGATCTCACGGCTCTGGCTGAGATAGCGCACGCGCACAACATTCCGCTTGTGGCTGACACGACGGCGATACCGTTCACGGAGTTCTGTGCGCATGAGCTGGGTGTGGACATCGAAGTAGTGTCTACGACGAAGTATCTATCGGGGGGCGCAACATCGCTCGGCGGAATGGTCATCGACTACGGTGGCTTCCCTGAGTTCGCACGTCGTCTGCACGACGAGATGCTCTTCAACCTCGGTGCTTATATGACACCGCACGCTGCCTACATGCAGAACCTCGGCCTGGAGAACCTGCGTGCACGCTACGACTTGCAGGTGCGCAACACGGTGTATCTCGTGAACGCCTTGCGACAGATGGAGGGCATCAAGAGCGTGAACTACGTGGCCCTACCCGACAACCCGTACTATGAACTGGCGCAACGTCAGTTCGGCAAGACGGCGGGCTGTATGTTCACCATCGACTTAGAGTCGAAGGAGGCTTGCTTCCGCTTTATCAATAATCTGAAGCTGGTGCGCCGCGCCACTAACCTCTTCGACAACCGCACACTCGCCATACATCCTGCAAGCACCATCTTCGGTCCGTTCAGCGACGAGCAGCGTGCTGCAATGGACGTGCTCGACACCACAATACGCATCTCTGTGGGTCTGGAGGACATGGACGACATTATTGAGGACTTCCGCCAGGCTTTGTAATCAGGGGGTGCACTTGTCTCAAGTGCACCAACCAAGCAGAACGAGTATTATTTGGTTGGTGCAGTTGAGACAACTGCACCCCCTAAGAAGAAAACTATGAAATACAACTTTGACAAAATCATTGACCGCTCGGGCTCGGGCGACCTCAAGCACGAGGTGCTCGCCGAGCGATATGGCAGGGGCGACCTGCTGCCACTATGGGTGGCTGACATGGACTTCGAGACGCCACAGTTTATAACCGACGCGCTGCGCAAACGGCTCGACCACTCACTCTACGGTTACACGATAGTGCCACGCAACTATTGGCAGACGATTGCGAAATGGATTGAGGACCACCACCAGTGGCGCGTCGAGGAGCAGTGGATGCGCTTCATACCGGGCATCGTGAAGGGCATCGGCTTCGTCATCAACGTGTTCGTGAAGGAGGACGAGAAGGTTATCATACAACCGCCAGTTTACCACCCGTTCCGACTGACACCGGAGGGCAATCGTCGTCAGGTGGTGTACAATCCGCTACGCGAGAACGCCGACGGCTCTTACTCGATGGACTTCGACAACTTAGCAGAGGTGGCGGACGAGAAGTGTCGCCTGCTAATCCTCTCCAATCCGCATAACCCGGCAGGCATCACGTGGGACACGGAGACGCTGCGCCGACTGGCTGACTTCTGTTCCGAGCGCAACATCATCGTCATCAGCGACGAGATTCACTCCGACATGGCTATCTTCGGCAACAAACACGTGCCGTTCGCATCGGTGTCTGACGCTGCAGCCGAGTGTAGCATCACGTTCGGTGCTCCGTCGAAGACGTTCAACATAGCGGGCATCGTCAGCTCGTGGTGCATTGTGCCGAACGAGAAGCTGCGCCGACCGCTGTTCGACTGGATGGCGGCGAACGAGCTGGACGAGCCGCATCTCTTCGCACCGATTGCTACGATGGCTGCATTCAACGAGGGCGAGGAATGGCGACAGCAGATGCTGGCATACGTGGAGCAGAACATTCTGTTCGTGGAGGAGTTCCTCAGCAAGCACCTACCGCAGATTAAGGCTGTGCGACCGCAGGCATCGTTCCTCGTGTGGCTCGACTGTCGCGGACTAAACCTCGACCACGACGCGCTCATTAACCTCTTCGTCAACCGCGCACGACTCGCCCTCAACGACGGCGAGATGTTCGGAAAGGAAGGCAAGGGATTTATGCGCATGAATGTGGCTACACCTCGCAGCGTGCTAAAGGAAGCACTCGAAAGACTTGTTTTAGCTGCGAGTTGAGAATTTAGAGTTGAGAGTTATGATTGATATTGTCATTTTATTAGCAACTATCTAATATGTTGTAGACATACATATCATAACTCTCCATTTTCAACTTTTGACAAATTGAAGCATTACACCTTAATGCTTCAATTTACCTACATTTTGGTATTGCACAATATACCAAATCACAATAACTTTGCATTTCTCAATCAACAACTTATTTTGTATAATTGACAAATTGTCAAGAAATGAGGAAGGCAATAACATTACTATTATTTTTGATAATATCGGCAGCAGCAATAGCCGACAACATACGTTTTAAGGTGTCGGGACATGTGCTCGACAATCGCACTATGCAGCCCATACAATATGCCATTGTCAAAGTGTCGAATCTTGAATTGTGGGCAGCAACCGATGCCAACGGCATGTTTATAATCGAGAATGTGCCACAAGGAACTGTCTCAATTGAGGTGAGCACTTTGGGGTATGTCACTCGCACCGTACAATTTAACATCAGCCACAACACCGACCTAAAGAATATCCGACTGAAGGAGGCTAACCTTAGCATTCCGGGCGTGGAGGTAACAGCACGCAAGAGGTCGACCATGGGTACCACGACATATTCTATCGACCGTACCACGCTCGACCACTCTCAGGCTCTGTCGCTTAACGATATTATGGCCCTGCTGCCCGGCGGCCAGACCGTCAACTCCACTCTGACAGACGATTCACGCCTGGCACTACGCTCCACAACAGGTGAGAAAGGCAATGCGTCATTCGGCACTGCCATTGAGATAGATGGAATGCGACTGAACAACAATGCAAGTATGAGTGAGACGCAGTCGGCTTCAACACGCAACATTTCAACTTCCAACATTGAGAGCATTGAGGTAATAGCTGGAATACCGGGCGTTGAATATGGCGACATAAGCAACGGCATGGTGAAGGTGAATACCCGTCGCGGACACACTCCATGGATTGTGGAGGCTTCCATGAATCCGTACACCCGACAGATAGCACTAACCAAGGGCTTTGCATTGGCACACAATGCCGGAACGCTTAATTTCTCTATAGAACATGCACAATCGTTCACCGACATTACATCGCCACATACCGCTTATAGCCGCAACATACTATCGACTACTTACAATAAGGTATTCCGCATGAAGGGTTCAAGCCTCAATCTGACAGCTGGACTTACGGGCAACATTGGCGGATATAATTCGGAGGCAGACCCCGATGCCTTTCGCGATACCTACCAGCGTCAACGCGACAATCAGCTACGTGCTAACATGATGCTTGACTGGCTCTACAACAGCAGGAGTTCAGGAGTGTTCAACATAACATTGCAGGCAGCCTTCTCTACAGCCGATCGACGCTCGGACAACAACACCAACACATCGTCGTCATCCACACAAGCCAGTCTGCACACCACTACCAACGGCTATGCTATAGCCCAGGACTATGCCGATGGCATGGGCACGGGCAGCATCATACTTAGTCCGACGGGATACTGGTATGTGCGTTCGTTCAACGACCAGAAGCTACAGAGTCTACAACTCAAACTAAAGGGTGAGTGGACACGACGCATACTCAGCGCGGTGAACAAACTTACTGTAGGCACCGAACTGAACTCTACACGCAACAATGGTCACGGCACATATTACGACGACATGCGTTTAGCTCCCACATGGCGACCATACGACTATAGTCTCCTGCCAACAATGCATAGCCTGGCAATGTTTATAGAGGAACGGCTAACCATGGGCAGACTGATGCTTGTAGGCGGACTGCGCAACGATATCACCATAATCAGCGGTTCAGAATATGGCACCGCAGCCAGCCTCTCACCGCGATTCAATGCTCGCTATAATATAATAAAAGGTAAGAACGTCTCGCTCACACTACATGCCGGTTATGGCAAAAGCGTCAAACTGCCATCGTTTCAAGTGCTTTATCCTGCCGACACCTATACTGACCGACTCGTGTTCACCCCTGGTTCTACTGCCGACGGCAAAGCATACTATGCCTACTACACCAATGTGCAGCGTGCTATATATAACAGCAATCTGAAATGGCAGCACTCCAATCAAATGGAGGCAGGATTGGAAGCAATGGTCGGTAAGGCACGACTGAGCCTGTCGGCATATTGGAACCGCACGTACAATCCGTATCAGACACTGAATGTATACTCTCCATTTGCCTACAACCAGACATCGCAGTCGGCTCTTGAAGGATGTAGCATTGCCGCTGCCGACCGCATATATAGTGTCGATCCATCGACTGGTGTGATAAGCGTAACATCTGCAACCAACGGCAACACCGTAAACTTACCCTACTCTATCCGCCGCACATACACTGCCAACCGTCAGTATGTGAATGGTTCTCCCGTGACACGCTACGGACTGGAATGGGTGGCAGAGATGCCTATCATCAACAACCACCATACTCTGGGACTGTCGCTGCGCATCGACGGCAAGTACTATCACTATCGTGGCACAGACAATACACTCATAGCCGGATGTCCCAATGGCATCGGCGACCAAGCCGAAGGTTCGGGCACACAACCGCTTATAGGCTATTACGTAGGCAGCAACGTCGCATCAGCCTCAACGACAAGCACCCCTACGGTGAGCAACGGCATGATGAACAAGGGATGCAGCCTCAACACCACGCTGACGGCACGCATACCACGACTGAGACTCATCATGACAATGCGACTTGAAGCAACCATGCTCAACTACCGACGCAACCTGTCAAGCAATCGCACAACGATAGCATTAAATGAGGCTGGCGACGTGACTGGAACTAAATACGTGGGGCAGACTGACCATTATGTGGCTGTGTATCCTAAATATTACTCAACATGGGATAACCCTTCGGAGCGCATTCCATACGCTGAGGCTCTTCTGGCTGCCAAAGACAACAACCCCACACTCTACCGCCAATTGTGCGATCTAATAGTAAGAAGCAACACCGCCTACTACTTCAATCCGCAGAATATATCGGCATATTACTCAGCCAACTTCTCCGTGACGAAGGAGATAGGCAGATGGGTGAGCCTATCGTTCTACGCCAACAACTTCTTCAACAATCTGGCATCCGTCCGAAATAAGCAAACGGGACTGAAGACATCGCTGTTTGATAGCGGATACATACCAAAATTCTACTATGGAGCATCCGTCAGAGTGAAACTATAGACAATAGACGAGTTGACAAGAAACAAGTAAAACAAGGAGATATGAATAATATAATAAAACACTCATTCTTCATACTGCTTACGATGCTGACCATGCTGGTGGCATCGTGCAGCTACGACGAACAAATTAACACCTACAATGTCGAGGTGAGGCTGAATCATAACGTAGACGGTGTTGCCGTAAAGATGACAAACAGCATAGGTAGCACCTTCGAAGCAGCTACCGATGCCAACGGTATAGCTCGCTTCACGCTACCCACCGGAATATACAGTGTCAGCGCATCGAAGGTGAGCGACGACGAATATTTCCGTCATGTATACAACGGAGCATTGTCTGACGTAGCAATAGGCAGCAACAACACTACAATAGAGCTGCCCGTAAGCATCACAACTATGCAGACTGCCAACCCTATCCTCATAAAGGAACTGTATAATGGAGGCTGTCAGAAGGACGATGGTTCGGGAAAGTTCGCTATAGACAAATGTATAATCCTGTACAACAACTCATCAGAGACGGTGTCGCTCGACAATGTAGGTTTCGGCATTATCGAGCCATACAATGCAGAAGCCAACACCCACTCGTTTCTCAACGGTGGTAAACTCGATTATGCCGACAAAGACTGGATTCCAGCACTCAACGGCATCTGGTTTTTCCAGCAGGGCAATACAATAGCACCCTACTCAGAACTCGTAGTAAACGTGCATGGCGCCATTGACAACACTCCAACCTACAGCAACTCCATCAACTATGCCAACACTGCCTACTATTGTATGTACGACATGGAGGCAACAAGCAGCGACGGAGGCAAGTACAACAACACTCGGTATTATCCCTCGCCTGCCGATGTTATCGCTACAAACCACTATCTGAAGGCTGTGAAATACGGCAAAAGCAATGCTTGGCCTATGAGCCAGACTTCGCCAGCCGTGATACTGTTCCGCACAGAAGATATTACACCAAAGCAATTCGGCGAGAACCCAGACAACATAATATACCCAACGGGCAATGAAGGCAACATAGTGTATGCCTGCCTGAAAATGCCACGCAGGTGGGTGATTGATGCCATGGAAGTATACAACGCCACGGCTCTTGCCAAATGCAAGAAACGCCTCACGCCAGACCTCGACAACGGCTATGCAACTCTGACCGGAGGTTACGGCCACTCTCTAATAAGAAAGGTGGAGAAGACTGTAGACGGACATGCCATATATCAAGACACCAATAATTCAACGAATGATTTCTATGAAGCTGACAATTGTTCTCTACGCTAATCTGCTGTGCCTACCAGCCATGGCACAACGCGACTTCCAGCTAACCCAACAGCGCAACCCATGGCTCACAGCAAGCAATGCCGCCGCACTGACCACCTATGCAGACAGCACCATAGCCCACGCCACCCTATCTTATCGTCACGACGGAGGTAAGCTGCACACCATGTCAGAAGGAAAGCGGCAGGAAGCTTATGATGCCGATGTGCAGTCATACTACAGGCTCTCGTCTGACATTGTGGCTTACGGCAGAGCCACGTACAGCCGACACAATATCTCAGAAGCAGCAGGCAGTATGCTTATGCCTACAATGAAGTTAATGCCGTTCGACCTTGTCGAGGCGGATAACAATGCTGGCGACAAGAGCATGGAGACATTCAGCATCAACGGAGCCATCGGGTGGAAGGCATGGCGATGTCTTGCCATTGGCGCACAACTCAACTATACGGCTGGCACATATGCCAAGCAGCGCGACCTACGCCACAGTAACACGCTGATGGATATAAACGCTGGTCTTGACGCACATTTTTTGTTACCACACAACAGTGGCATTGGCATAGGGATGGTGTACAGCCGCCGCACTGAGGCGATGCAGTTCAAGACCTATGGTACAACTGACCAAATATACTACACACTCATCGACTATGCCAACCATCATGGCGAACGCGAAGCATTCGGCACCGAAGGATTCACCGATAGCAAAAACCGTTTACCACTACTGTCTGAAGACATTGGTGTGACGGTTCAAGGCAAATACAACCGCCTCTTTGCCGACATCGTATACAGTCATCGTAATGGCTACTATGGACGCAAGTCGCAATACAGTGCATCACACGAGCAGCACCATGGCGATAACTTCGCATTGCATCTGCGCTACGACATAACACAAAGGGCTGAGCGGCTTGTATGGGTTGACTTGAGAATGGCAACCGAGCGGCTTACGTCTGAACGCGAGAACTATCGCCGCACCATAGCCACCAACGGCACATCAGCCATATACTACGAATACTTCGAACCAACAAAGATGGCAGACAAGGTACAGACATACGGTACAGCTGCCCTCAACACCTACTGGGAACCATCTGGCAATATATACCTATGGCACATAACGGGAGGTGCCAAGTACTGGACTCGCCAACAGACTGCCTACGTATATCCCGATATATACACCGCCTCACACCACATCATAACCCCGTTTGTCAGTGCACGACGCAGTGTGCTCACACGAAGAGGATATTTATGGTCGGCAGAGGCAGGAGGCTCTGCCGCAATGGGCAGCTACAGACAATGGGCAGCCCACGCTGCCATTACCTACGAGATGCCCTTAAAAGGCACGTCCATACGACCTGCTATTTCCCTGAGGTACAACCTCCGCCAAGCTACCAATAGCAACACTAAAGGACAAACACGCAATACGCTTATCATCACAGCAGCAGCAACATTTTAAACACAACTTTTAAAAAACATAATATGAAAAAAATCTTTACACTCATCTTCGCTTGCATAGCAACGATGACAGTTATGGCACAGAGCGATGGCTCTACAGTATCTAACAGCTGGGGACTTAAAGGTTCGGGTACACAAGGCGACCCCTACATCATCAGCACAGCAGCCGATTTCGAAGCAATGGCTAAGAATTGCAACGCCAACCACAAAGGAACTGCGAGTACTTCAAGATGACTAACGACATCGACTTCGGCGGTTCGGCAGAAAACCCCGTTCAGCTGCCCGCAATAGGCAAGGACGGCAACGCCAAGATTACCCAGATAGCCTATGGCTTCGACGGCACTTTCGACGGCTACAACCATACCATCAGCGGCATCTACCACACCGAGAGCGGCAACAATGCAGCCGGCAAGTACAACGCCCTGTTTGGTTGTATCGACAAGAACGGTGTCGTTAGAAACATCGTCTTCGACGAGAACAACCATATCACAAGCTACAACTACGTTGGCACTATTGCCTCGATCAACATGGGCACTATACAGGAATGTGTCAACAATGCCAACATCACTGCTACCAACTTTGCCGCTGGCGGTATATGCGGATTTATGGTCAACGGTTGTGGCACAATAAAAGACTGTGAAAACTACGGTAACGTCAAGGCCATGACCTATGCATCGGGCATCTGCGGTGGTTCGCAGTCGGGCAAGAGCATCACCACTTACAACTATCTTATAGAAGACTGCCTCAACAGCGGCAAGCTGTCTACAACCAATGGCGTAGGATCGGCTGGTATTGCCGGCTCTTACTCGGGTGCCATAAAGAATTGCAACAACAATGGCAATGTAGACGACACCCAGGGTACAGCCAAGTCAAAACAGTACACTGCAGGCATCGTAAGCTGCGCCAGCTTTGCAGTAGACATCGAAGGCTGTTACAACAGAGGCGCGATAAGCGGTGTAAAGAATGTCGGTGGCATCGTTGGCAACGTGATGAAGGGCGACGAGGCTGCCACTGTTATAAAGAATTGTCGCAACGATGGCTCGGTTAGCGGACAAGACATGTACGTTGCCGGCATCGTAGCCAACTCTGCACGTAAAGAGGGAGTGGTGTCTGTAGTATCATGCACCAACAATGGCGAGGTTACATCAACTGGCACTACCGAGTTTATTGGCAACCTTCGCGGCAACACCACCATCGCTCTTGGCGAAGGCAACGTTATTGGTGCCGGTCTTAAGGCACTGCCTCTCGACCCTGCCAAAGAAACAGGCATCGACAACACGAATGTCAACACCGGCAATACAACCAACGGCGTATTCTTGAGAAACGGACAGATTGTTATCGTCAAGAACAACAAGAAGTACACTATCAGCGGCATTGAGATTGCCGAGTAATAAATAACAGTTGAGACATAAATATCAGTTCCCAACTTTAACACTTAATCTCTTTATATGAAACAAAGACGAATCTTCTCTCTTCTGATGTGCCTGGGCTGCAGTATGGCTGTGTCGGCACAGACGTTGCCTCTCGATAGTTGTATACGCAAAGGTAAGCTCGCCAACGGGCTTACCTACTACATACGCCACAACGACCAAACTCCGGGGCAAGCAGACTTCTACATTGCACAGCGTGTAGGCTCTATACTCGAGCAACCCGAGCAGCGCGGGCTGGCTCACTTCCTTGAGCACATGGCGTTCAACGGCACACGCAACTTTCCTGACGGCAATGGAGGCAAACACTCTGTACGCAACTGGTGCGAACGCAACGGCATCAAATTCGGGGCCGACCTTAATGCCTACACATCCATCGATCAGACCGTGTACAACATATCCAATGCTCCTGTGAGCAAGGCTGGCGTAACCGACACCTGTCTCACCATACTGCACGACTGGGCAGGCTCACTACTGCTTAAAGACAACGAGATTGACCAAGAACGTGGCGTGATACGAGAAGAGTGGCGCACACGACGTTCGCGCATGGCAGCGCAGCGTATGATGGAGAATGCTATGCCCGTGATATACGCTGGGTCGAAATATGCCGACTGCCTACCAATAGGACACATCGAAGTGGTGGACACATTCCACTACGACACACTGCGCGACTATTACCAAAAGTGGTATCGTCCCGACCTGCAGGGCATCATCGTAGTGGGCGACATCGATGTAGACCAGATAGAAGCCAAGATACGAAAGCTCTTCAGTGATAATTCCATGCCCGTTGGTGCTCCGCAGCGCACATACTATACAGTACCCGACAACAAAGAGATGATTGTTTACACACAGGCCGACAACGAGCAACCAACACTCAATTTCTCACTCTACATGAAGCACGATGCCGAGCAACGCCAGTCGAGAGCCACACGCGAGGCATTCCTCAGCAGCTACAAGTCACGACTCGCCATGTTCATACTGCGCCAACGTCTGGCAAAGCTGTCACACGAGGCACAACCCCGAGTGATGTCGGCAAACTGTCGCGTAGGCAACTTCTACGTCACCACAGAAAAGGATGCTTTCGCCCTCAACATCGGACTCATGCCCAACAATCCGCAGGTTGGCATAGATGCTGCCATCGAGATAGTGGAGAAGGCAAGACGCTACGGCTTTACCGCCGCCGAGCTTGAGCATGCCAAGGTGCAGCACACCGTAAACATCGAACACCGTTTGGACAACAAAAACAAGACACGCAATGCCGAATATGCAAAGAATATTGTGTCCAACTTCTGCAACAACGAGCCTTGCATGAACATCGAATACGAGGCTGCACTGGAGGCAGAATTCTCAGCTACCGTTACACTCGACGACATCAACAAAACGATGGCGGAGATAGTGGACAACAAAAATCAAGTGTGCATCGTCTTCGGACCCACCAAGTACGACGGCAAGCCATACACCATGCCCACATCCGACCAGCTCAAGACGTGGATAGAAAGCGCACAACAGCGTGAATACACCAACGACAACACAGCGCAGCAGGTAGACCCCGTATTCATGAAGAAGCTACCCAAAAAGGGTAAGATACTCTCAAAGCGAGCAACCGACAATGGTTACACCGAATACGTCCTTTCGAACGGCATAAAGGTAAGTGCCAGACAGTCAGACATCGAACCCAACCGCCTCACCATCAACATGTTCCGTCTTGGCGGCCGCTCGTTATATCCCGACACAGATGCTCCTACACTACAATTCCTTAACAGCGTAGTTAAAGAGAGCGGAGCAGCTGACTTCGATTTTCTCACTCTCGAGAAGAAGCGCCGTGGCAAGGCACTGCGTGTAGTTCCATACATCGATGCCGAGGAAGAGGGCGTAAAGGGAGTATGTGTAGCCTCCGACCTTAAGACATGGTTACAGATAATGTATCTCTATCTCACCAATCCACGCAAGGACAAGGCGATATTTCAGAATATGATAACCAAACAGCAGTCAATGCTGCGAAATCGTAACGCAAGCCCTAATGTCACCTATAACGACTCGCTGCGCGTAGCCGTATACGGTAAACGCAAGCGCACTCAACCGCTCACGGCGGAACGTATGAACGAGGTAAACTTCGACCGCATCTACCAGATTTACAATGAGCGTTTCAGTAATCTTGCAGGAATGCACCTCATCGTTACGGGCGACATACGTCAGGACGATTTCGACGATTTACTCTGCCAATACGTGGCAAGCCTACCAGGAAAGCGCAATAGCAACAACGACTGCAAGCCAGGAGAATACACACTCAACATACAGAAGGGACAGGTGACAAAGGTGTTCCACAAACAGATGATAACACCCTCGGCACAGACCAACATCGTATACTCAGCCCCAATAGCCTATACCGCCGACACCGACCTCAAACTCGATGTGTTGTCGCAGATAATGCGCGGTGTGTACACTGAAAAGGTGCGCGAGGAACGTGGCGGCACATACGGAGTGAGCGTAGAGGGCCAGTTCTGGAAATATCCTACAGACGGATGTTCCATGACCGTAAGTTTTCGTTGCGACCCCGACAAATACGACGAACTGTTGCCACTCATCGACCTCAATCTGCAGCGCATGGCCACCGAAGGTCCCACCATCGAGCAACTGCAGAAGGTGAAGGAGTATGAGCGCAAGAACTATCAACGTGCCGTGCTCACCAACGGATGGTGGGAATACGTGCGCTACCACCAGCTGCGAGAAGGTATCGACTTCAACCGCAACTATCTGCAGAAGGTAGACAGTCTCACCACCGATGACATACGCCAATTCTGCCGACAGCTCACAGCCCCGGGCAATCGCATTCAGGTAACAATGAAATAATTGAATTCATAAAAAATGACAAACATTATGCTTTCAACACATAAGTGTATAAAACGAGGAGCGGCTACATTATTGCTGCTCCTCGCAGCCTCAAACATCCACTCTGACAACGTAATAACACGCCATACCGATGGCACCACTATCGTGCGCACCACCACTATATGCAACGCACGCGGATATCGTAAGTCCACGCCCGTAGAGGTACACTTCAAGAACGGCAAGGTGCAGAAAGTGGTAGCACTGAAAAACGAAGAAACTGTACCCTACTTTGCCCGTGTAAAGCAGTTTCTGCTGCCGCTATACAATAACCTCAAAATCTCAAAGGCAAAGAAGCTAACCCAACGCACCGATATAGACGGATGCACCGGAGCTACATTCAGCACAAAGGCTGTACAAAAAAACATAAAGGCAGCTATAGATTATTACGAGAAACAGAAGTAGGAGCGGTAGCTAATATATGTAACTTAAGCAAACAACAAATAAAAAACCGCCCAGCATCACTGCTTGGCGGTTTTTAAACTCTTTTCTTGATTTATCAAACAATTACAAACTGCTTCTTATTTATTCATTTACATTACTGGCTTTACTAATACTAATTTGTATTAATAACGAAATGTTGTCGCAACATTACACTGCAAAAGTACAAACTTTCGATAAACTTGCGATTGCAATCGGTAAAAGATATGTGTCATTGTGTAAAAATCGTCGATTTCAACGACTTTTTAATCGTTTGACACGCTATTTTTACCATTTGACGCACGAAACTCTATCGGACTCTTGCCCTCACGCTGCTGGAATGCACGGCGGAAAGTGGACAAAGAATTGAAGCCCGACTTCATAGCGATGGTGTCGAGAGTGTCGTCTGTGGAGTGAAGAAGCAGCTTAGCATGATGTATGCGGTAATCGTTGACAAAGTCGTAGAACGTGGTGTCGCAACACTGGTTGATATATTGCGATAGGTATGTGCGATTGGTGCCAAGAAGAGCAGCCAACTCCGTGAGTCGCAAACGCGGATTGAGGTACACATGGTCGCGCTCGAAGAGCAGGTGCATACGCTCAGCGAAGGCTGCTTCCTGCTGTACGCTCTGCTCGTCAGTGGGAGCGTCCGACAATTCTGTGTCAGTATCGATGTCGGTCTTCAGCGATGTAGCAACGGATGCCAAAGCCTCATCCTCTGCCTCTGAAGGTGCTACTACCGATTGTGAGTCGGCAGACTCGTATGCCTTAACAATGCTTATCACGCGAGCCTGACGATAGAAGAAGAAACAAGCCACCGCCCACACCACGAGCGAACCAATAAGGTAGATGGCATCATTCTCACAACTGGGGTTCACACTGTCGTATATCCACAGCAGAAGGATGCAGAAGAACGACACGATAATGCCGCGCAACCAGTTGAAGTTGATATATTTCTCGTAGGAGAACTCCTCCATCAGCGCACGCTCGAAGCGGGGCACTTCGTGCAGCGACCAACTCAAGAGCAAAACGCCATAAACAAACGAGGAGATGTGTATCACGTCGAACACTAACGGCTCGGGGTAAACTAACGACACGGTCATAAACGCTAAGAACGGGATATACAACAACGACGCACGCCACCAGTTGAGCCATCCAGGGCGACATGCTTCGATAAGAACGATGGCATAGAGCGGCATGGTGAACAGGTCTATGCTCGAAGAGTACAATGATTCGAGCGCACTGTCATAATAACCGTCTCCTATAAGCGCAAGGTTCTTAACGTATAGTGCTACGGTGACGAGCATAAGCGTGCTGACATAGATGTTCAGCGAAGTGCGACGCTTGTAACTGAACAACAATGCCATCATCAGATGGAACATAATGCTCGCTCCATATAAGAAGTATAACAAGTTGCAACCGGTCATAGTCCTTGCTTAGAAATCCTATATATGTTTGTAAATGTAATTGTATAAATCGCTGCTGCGTATGACTAAAAAGCTCACAATCGATGCTTTTTGTTGTCTTGACAATGCAAAGTTAGGAATAAAATATATGCAACGCAAACATTATCTGTAGTTTTTGTTGGTATTTAGGAGGGTATAGCATCCCTGCCATAGCCTCCTACAATGAGAAATATACGCAAAGAGGGCATGGCTTTTCGCCATGCCCTCTTATATTTTTGACCTTGGTTGGTGCACTGCAAGGGGGTGCAGTTGTCCCCGCTCGGCTTTGCCGCTTGCCAGAGCAAGAACTGCACCAACAGAATTGTTGGGATGCTGCTTGGTTGGTGCACTTGAGACAAGTGCACCCCCTGAAAGCACCCCCTGAAAGATTACTTAACGAGCACCTTCTTTACCTTGCCGTCAGCAGAGCGAACGATGTTCAGACCCTTCTGGAGCTTAGACAGTTTAACGCCGTCAACAGTGAAGAGTGTTGCTGCGCCCTCAGCTACGGTTGTAGCGTTGATGCCGGTTTCTGGTTCTGGAGCTTTCTCGCCGAATACCAAGTTAGCCTCATAACCCAAGATGCTGATGTTAAACTTGAGTTTGAGTTTCTCAATAGCATCCTTAGTCTCGTTGAGCTTGCATGTGCCCTCGAAACCTGTGAACGCAGTCTTGCCGCCTTCAGTAACTCCAAGCATGGGACCATAAGCAGAGTTCACGTTAGACCATTTACCCTCGGTATCAGTAGTGGTGAGTGTGAGCACGTGTGTCTCTGCGTCCTCTGCAACGGTGATGTTATCAATAGTATAGTCGCCAAAGATGGTTGAGCCAGCCTCAAGAGTCTTCCACACGAGTTTATACTTGCCTTCCTCGTACTGCACGAATTCAACAGTCTTTGCGTCATAGTTGGTTGTTGTGCCATTGTAAACAGCATTAGCAACGTCAGTTTTAGAGAGAGTAACTGGTGAGAATGGCTCTACTTTCTCTGTTACGAGCTCTACAGACTTGTAGGTAGCGTAACCTGGGGTGCCGCATCCAGCACCGAAGTAGAGTTGATTATCACCCTCGCCGTAGAGGTTTGACATTTCAGCAGCAGGGAACACAAGGTCACCATTGATGCTGATACCCGTCTTGTCCATAACTATAGTTACGGTAGAAGGATCAGTAACCTCCTTATAGTAACTTGTTGCACCTGCATCGCCCTGGTAGCGATACTGAACAGCGAACTTCTGATGAAAGGTCTCCATACCTGCGCTGGTCCATACTTGTGCGTCCTTTGTATAGAAGAGGTGCACTGTGCTTCCACCGTTGGTCTGTTCCCAGTTTGCAACGTCTGTTTTGTTGTTAGAAACAGAGAAAACACGCTCGTTCTCTGTGTCACTACAAGTGGTCATATCCAAAACTGCTACAAGTTTTTGGGTATCCCAGTTCACTGTAACAGCCTTTGGAGAGAGGACCTTACCTGCAAGGGCATAGTTATCCTCTACAAGTTTCTCACTGGTGGTCTCAGCAAACGCTGTCGCTGTCACCACCAACAATGCGATAAGAGATAAAATTTTCTTCATAATAAATCCTTTCTGTTAGTTGTTAAATGTTAGTTATTTAATTGTATTGCTTTCAATATGTATAGAACACGCAATATTTGCGCACAGTTTCAAACTTATTGATTATAAGTTATATAACTCACCAACATGCAAAGTTAAAAATAAAATTTATGCGACGCAAATTATTTATAGTTTTTGTTGGTATTTAGGAGGGTATGGCATCCCTGCCATACCCACGCGGCCCTCTTGCTTATCCTCCCACAGAAGCCACAGAACGCGCAGAAGTTTCTGGCGGAGAAGAGCCTCCCACAGACACATCGTAGGAGGGTATGGCATCCTGCCATACCCACGCAGCCCTCTTGCCTATCCTCCCACGGAAGCCACAAAACTGGCAGAAGTTTCTGGCGGAGAAGAGCCTCCCACAGATGCACACGGATGAGCACAGATTAGGAGTTCCAGCGGGTGGCGTGGGTATGGCAGGATGCCATACCCTCCTACAAAAACTCCCACAGATTGCATTGCCACGCTACACCAACAAGATTGCCACGCTACAACAACAAGATTGCCACGCTACAACAACAAGATTGCCACGCTACGATAAAACAACATAAACGAACAAGCAATCAAGAAACGAACAAACAATCAAGAAACGAACGAACAATCAAGAAACGAACGAACCCCTACCCTACATATTAGCAGAGAGACGGATGGAAAATGAGCTGGAAGATGCGCTGGGAGATAGGCTGGAAGATAACCCCTATTGGTCAGGTATCTTCCAGCCATTACTTCACTGATACGCAGGAGGTTATGCGCTGGCTGGAAGATATGGTAGATATTTTCATCTACTCGATTTTATTTATAGCTTTGTAGCACCATACACAACCCATTCTATCCAGTTCTCGGGAGTCACCATAGCCTATTCACTCACATCATACGCTGTTAGTAACGAAGAAGAAAATTGAGTATTGGCACGACATGAATTCCACTTCATCGCAAAACAATGCTAACCATAGGAGGGTATGGCATCCCTGCCATACCCACGCTGCCACTAAACAATCTTCACACAGAACGAAGAACGAAGAAGTTATTGGCAGAGAAGAAAAATCTGTGAGCATCTGCGAAATCCGTGGGAGGCTCTTCTCCGCCAGAAGATTCTGTGAATTCGGTGAATTCCGTGGGAGGATTGTAATGTTGGTGCAGCGTTTGCTTGGTTGGTGCAGCGGAGACCGCTGCACCCCCTAAGAGGGTGGCGTGGGTATGGCAGGATGCCATACCCTCCTACGATGTGTCTGTGGGAGGGGAGCAACGAAAAGAGGGCATGGCGGAATGCCATGCCCTCTTATGAGTGTTTTCAGTGGGTGCACTGAAAGATTACTTAACGAGTACCTTCTTAACCTTGCCGTCAGCGGTGCGAACGATGTTCAGACCCTTCTGGAGCTTAGAAAGCTTAACGCCGTCAACCGTGAAGAACTGTACGCCGTTAGCAGCCTCAGCGTTGATTGTGCTGATGCCGTCAACAACCGGCTCTACAACCTTAAGAGTTGCATCCCAAACGCCACCACCGTTTTCGAGGATAGTGCTTGAACCACCAGGGAGGATGCAGTTCCAGTCGATCTTGAAGCGGATACGATATTCGCCAGCCTTAGCAGGAGCCTTGAACGAAGGTGCAACATAAGTATTGCGAGCATCTCCTGTAAGTTCATCACCTACTGAGTTGTAACCAGATGCATCGTTCTTTGGATTAGAGTCGAGAGAGTAGAAACTGAATGCTACCAAATCGGTGCCAGTCTGATCCCACTGTCCCTCCTTATAAGAGAAGTCGCCGTCGTTGTCGAAGTCGATGTAAACGAAGCTATGCATCCATTCGCCTGTGTAATCGAACGAAGCTGTCAGTTCGCTGCCAGCCTCAACTGTGAACGGCTCGTCTGCTGTATGATCCTCGTAAGCAGCCTTTGAAGTCTTAACGCTCTTTGTCTGCTTGTCCTTGCCTGTCTGCTGGAGAGAGAAGCTGTTGAGGGCACGGCTACTATGTGTGCTGTTTGCGTCCTTGTCGAAGTTGATAGCGTAGTCGTCCTTCGGTTCCTCTGTTGAGAACTCAGTGCCGTAAACGAGAGTGTAATCGAAAGACATGCCGAACGAAACGATCTTAACAGCACCAGAAGCGTTCAGATAAGCCTTGTCGTTATTGAACATGACCTTGAGGTTGCCCTTTTTAGAGTCAACCAATTCCTGATCAGTATCTGTGAATGTAACCTCTGGATTCGCAACCTCGATAGTTGTGATGCCGTTCTCTGTCTTACCTGCGACATTCTTGAAGCTGACAGTACCTACGTTCACAGAGAGAACGTTTACAGAATTGAGGTTAGCGAGGATAACGTTGTAGCGGTCGTTGCCGAGCGACTCGATTGTGAGCTTCTGAGGATCGTTTGTGCCGATAGTACCCCTGAATGTGTAGTTGAGCTTGTCGCTGAAGATCTTTGTCTCAACTACTGACGGCGGCTCCGGTGTCTCTGCCTTCTCGCCGTAAACGAACTGACCGTTCTCTGTTGTGAACTTGCAAACGAAGCCCTCAAAGCCGTTCTCGCCTACCTTTACAGAAGCAGAGAAGTCGGTGAAGTTGAGTTCTGTCTCGTCAGCGTCGTTCCAGAAGCCGTATGTATCAGGTGTTTCGAATACAATCTTTCCTTCCTCATCAGCTACAGCCTTTAGCTTGAGGTTTTCGATTGTGAAGTCTTCGGTCTTAGTGCCTAAAGTGAGTTTCTTGAACTTAACCATATAAACGTCTTCCATGTACTCTGTGAGCACTGCCTGAGCGTTCTCGAAGTTAGTAACCTCATCACCAGCCTTTACATAAGCGTTGCTTGTGAAGTTGTAAATGTTCGGAACGTAAACATCATCACTGAACTCGTAGCTGATCATGTCGCCGTTGCCGACAAGGATAGTGAGCTTAACAGATGCGGAACCCTTACTGTCTGCATCAGCAGCAGGTGTTGCGTCAATCATACCACCCTTAATAATCATAGACTTGCCATCGTACGGTGAGTCAGGAGCGCTGATTTTAATGGTGCTTTCAGGAACATCAATCTGAAGTGTGCCCGCATTCTCTGTAGCCTTAAGACCTGCGATAACGATATCGCCAAGAGATACACGGTCTTCGCCTACTACTACGTCCTTGAGAGTAGCTGTGTATGTGCCGTCAAGTTCCTTAACGAGCTGAAGCTTTGCATCCTTAACATACTGGTGGAAATCGAGGTAATCGTCCTCAGCAATTTCTTTCCAGTAAACAGTCTCTACATTGTTTGTAAACTCGTATGTAGCGGTCTCATCAGGTGTTGTACCGCCCTCTGTTACGAGCTCTACAGACTTGTATGTAGCGTACGGATGCTCGCCGCGCAAAGAGCCAAAGTAGAGTTGGTTAGCACCCTCCTTGTAGAGCTGCGGCATAAGAGAAGCCTCGAACACGAGTGTGCCATCAATAGTGACGCCATTCTTGTCCATTACGATGGTGCAGTTAGAAATATCCTTCACCTCGTAGAAACGGTTGGTAGCGCCGTTATCGCCTTTATAGCGATACTGAACAGCGAACTTGTGAACATCGGCAGTTGTAGCCCCCCAGTCAGTAAAGTTCTGTCTGTAGAAGAAGTGGAGTGTGCTTCCGCTCTCCTGATCCCAGTTTGCGATATCCGCACTGTTGGTAGAGATAGCGAAGATCTGCTCGTTGGTGCCGGTAAGACAGTTTGTCAAATCTACATTCGCTACAATCTTCTGGGTAGCCCAATCGACTGTGATTGCTTTAGGTGTGATGGTACCGCCGTTAGGCTGAGTGCCGTCGGGAATAATTTTCTCGCTTGTTGACTGAGCGAACGCTGTAAACGTCACCACCAACAATGCGATAAGAGATAAAATTTTCTTCATAATAAATCTGTTTTGTTAGTTATTAATGTTAGTAAATTGTATTATTAGCTTTTAATTGGTTGGTACACCTTAGGGGGTGCAGTTGTCCCCGCTCGGCTTTGCCGCTTGCCAGAGCAAGAACTGCACCAACAGAGCTATTGGCACTGCTGCTTGGTTGGTGCACTTGAGACAAGTGCACCCCCTGGGGTTACTTCACGAGCAACTTCTTTACCTTGCCGTTGGCTGTGCGCACGATGTTGATGCCACGCTGGAGGTGCTGTATGCGTACTCCGCTGAGGTTGTATATCTCGACGTAGGTGTTGTCATCGGCAGTGGTTAGGGTATTGATGGCAGTGTCGATTTGCTTGCCGAACACCACGCTCACGTCCGAACCCATTGTCATAAAGTTGAGTTCTGCTACAAACTTCGACTTATCGGCAGAGAGTGTAGCCGTAAAGGAAGTGAGTGGAGACGTGCTTTTCTCGGTTACGCCGCCTATGGCAGCATTGTCGGTAACGTTTACCCATTTGCCCTCGGTGGTTGAAGTGGTAAAGGTAGTAACGCCAGTTTCTGCATCAACCGTAGATCTAACGCCATCAATTACAAAGTCGCCAAACGTCTTGTATGCCATGGGGGCGAGTTTCTTAAATGTCACCGTGTATCTACTGCCACCCACTCGCTTCAGCTCCACTTCCTTCTGAGTGTAGTCGGTAGTTCTGCCTGCTCCACTTGTAACATGCAAATCGTCGGTAAACACCTGACCAAATGTGCAGAGCGTGGTCATCAGGAAGAATACTATAGAAAGAACTTTTTTCATATTAACTTTAGTTTATATTGCTCAAATATAGCAATATTATTGCAAACGGGGTGCATTAAAACAAGTTTTAACATCATCAAAACTCATTTTAACACGCCCCGTATAGTTGTTTGTTGTATCGTGTCTATATTACTTCAACACCTTAACAGTCTTGCCGTCAGCGGTGCGAACGATGTTCAGACCCTTCTGCAAGCCGTTCTGACGTGCGCCAGTAGCGTTGAACACAGCCACCGGAGCGGTCTTGCCTGCTACTACGCCGTTGATAGCTGTCTCCGACTTCTTGCCAAATACGCAGTCAACCTTAAGCTTTTCACCCATGTCTACAAGGAGTGAGATTTCAGCATAGAGCTTACCACCTTCTACTACAGAGTGGAGTGTAAGAGGAATTTGGTGTCCGAGAATGTCCGCAAGCGTTGTGTTGCTCGGCAGTTTTGCAGTGCCTTCAAAGTCGTAGGTGGTAGCGTCGCCATTTTTTACGCCCTTGATACCCTCAACTATTACATCGCCCACTTCAAATGCTCCGAAAGTGAAGTTCTTGAGCATGAATGTAGATGTACCATCAGCCTTGTGCTCAAGCTCAACTGTTGTTCCTTTAACAGGATCCTGTGGTTCACCGTTGAGCGAGATTGCGAGATCGTCGGTAAACTTTTCTGTTGTCTGAGCGTTAGCTGTTGTCGCCATGAATGCTGTCGCAGCAACGGCGAGTGTCATAAAAAACTTCTTCATTTTTTTATTTATTAATTAATAGCAATTTACTTCTTCAAAACCTTCAGTGTTCTGCCGTCGGCTGTGCGCACGATGTTCACGCCACGCTGGAGAGATGTAACCTTCGCACCAGTGAGTGTGTAGATGTGCTTAACTGTGCCGTCAGCTGCTACTACTGTATTCACAGATGTTTCTGTCGGTGTGAAGTTGAATGTGTAAGAAACCGCCTCGTCCCAGTTGTCGACAACGAACTTACCAGTGCAACTTGTCACCTTCTTCTCTGCGTCAAAGCCTACGATAAACTCGAAATCTGTGTAGTCAAGCGTTGCGTACAATGGGTGTGCAGCTGTTGTCTTAGCCTTACCCTTCTTGCTTGCGAAGCTTGCCTCGCTGTCGCTGCCAGTGCGCTGAACGCCTTCGAACGAAACTGTGCCGAGGTCTACGCCCTTAGGAATAGCTACGTTTGTGAGCGAAAGGGTGTAAACATCCTTTGCAGTCTCGGTGAATGTGACTGTTGTCTGGTTGTTGTTCATCTGGTCGCCATCATTATACGTGTAGCCAGCGAGAGCACCATTTACTGAGAACGGCTCTGCCGGAACGAACGGCTCTACGTAGTTGAACCATGCTGTGAGCTTGAACGAAGGCTCGCTCTCGTCTGTGAACACGATTGTAGCATAGAGGTCACCACCTTCGTCAATACGTGCCTCAACATTAGCCTTGAGGTTTACGTAGCCGAGATAGAAGTTGGGAAGGTCTGTTATCTCCGGCTCTACTACGCCAGTGTATGTCACTTCGCCGTCAACTGTCTTCTTCTCAAGACCCTTCAAGAGTACGCCTGACATAGCGCCATTCTCGGTGTCGATGTGCTCAATCTCGATGCTCTGCGCACCGTCGCTCCACTCGCAAACCTTTGCCACTACGTTAGGATACTTAACGTTGCCTGCCTGACCGCCCTCGAATACAGAAACCACATCAGCTGTGAACTGCTCTGTAGCGGTGATTGTCGGTTTGTCGTCACCACCGGTGCCGCCACCGCCGCTGCTTGTGCGTGTGCCTTCAAACACTACGTTTCTGTACTCCTTGGTTGTGTTAACCTGGAAGTATTTGAATGTGATGTAGATCTTCTCGTCGTCGATAGTTGACTTGCCGAGAGCGTCAGACAACTCGAAATAGTATTTTGTAGCTGCGCCGAGGTTGCCGCCTTCGTTAGAGAAGGTGAAGCTGTTGCCGCCTGCCCACTTATAGTTCTCGATTCCGGCGAATGTACACTTTCCGAAGTCATCGTTGCCGAAGATTACGCTCTCGAACACGAGTGTGTACTTGCCACCCTCGCCCTGGGTTACGGCTACGGTTGTTTCATAATCACTAAAGTCATTCACCTTTGAGTGGAATTTTCCTTTGTAATACTGCTGTGCAGACACACAAAGTGTAGTCATCAAAAGGACTAAAAGAGTAAAGATTTTCTTCATAAGCTTGTAATTTTAAAAGGTTTAATTAATTCTTGTTGTTATGGTGAGGTGGTGTGATGGTGAGGTGGTGTGATGGTGAGATGGTGAGATTTGCCATTAAGCAGTAAACTAATGTCAACATCTCAACATTACAACATTACAACATCAACATCTCAACACCTCAACTTATTTAAGTTTATACATCACACCGAGCGTAGCGTACACGGGGTACATGGTCTGCTCGATGGTCTTGAACTCCTTGCGGAACACTCCCGACATACCCCACTGCACGTCGGCATAAGCGCCGAAGCGATGCGAGAAGTACCAGTCGGCACCGAAGTCGAAGCCGAAGTGCCAGTGGCGCATATCGCTTGAGAAGTCGTAGTCGCCACGCTCACCCTCGTTGTGTCCGAGTTCCACCTTCTGTCCGGTTGGGTCGCCCTCGCGCAGATAGCCATCGTAGGCGTAACCCGAGAAGTCGTTGTTGAGCGCGTAAGAGAAGTAAGGTCCGAACTTCAAGCGCACGGCATCCGACACATTGAACGTAGCCTGCAGAGGCAGCGTTACGACGAGTTGTGATGTCTTCGTAACGACATTGCCGGTGAAGAGTCCGCTGAGCGACTCGCCGCCCTGACGCATCTCCATTGAGTAGCTCTTCACGCGAGCGTCGGTCTCCATCGCCTTTGTCTGGAAGTGGAAGCCTGCCATCATACCCCACTTCTTGGTGAGAGGCTTGTAGGCATCGAGCGCGAGAGTGAAGCTGGGCCTCGGCTTATAGCTATCGAGACCACGTATAGAGGCAGGCATACCCATCGGCATTGTGCCACCGATGTTGTAGCCGAGACGTGCTTGATAGTTCAGATTGTCGAATATTCCGAATGCTGACGCACTGTGCGCGCCGAAGAGCAGCGCAAGGGCTGCAGCTATTATTGTCTTCTTCATTTTGCTTGTTTTCTTACTTCTTGTATGCAATGCTTACCTTGTCGATGAGCAGTGTGCTACCCACAGCGCCCTCGAAGGCTGCGCCCTCGATGCTTGAGGTGAATACGACCGCCATGCTATAGCCCTTGTTGGCAAGGATGGCTGCATCGAGCTCGCGAGTATAGTTGAAGTCGACTGCGAACTTTTTCCATCCGCCCTCGGTCTTCACCACGTTGGGCACTCGTGCCAATGCTACTATCTGTGGCGAGGTGAGCACGTTGTCGCCCGTGAGATAGAACGCCTTGCCTTCGCTGTCGACGTTGCGGAACACTACGGCGTAGATGTCGCCTCGGTCGATGCGTCCTTCTACCACCTTGGCGTTCTTGTCCTTGAACGTTGCACCCGGTGTGTACTGGTAGTAGCCGGAGAGAGTCACAGGGCGGTAGTTGATCTGGTTGTACGATCCGTCGCCGAAGTGTGTAGCCATAAGCGGTTCCTTGGTAGCCGATTTCGAGTCGAACACACCTGTGAAGAGGTTGCCGGCAGCGATGCGCATGTTCACAATGACGCCGAACGGTCCGGTGTCGCACGTCTCAAGCTTCACGGCAGCTCCGTCGTAGCCCTCAGCGAGAGGTGTTGTCGGATACTGGTCGGGCTTTGCAGAACCTCTGGCTATACTAAAACCAGGGTTGCCGGTCGCCCAGTTGTATCCATTCTCGTAGTCGCTCCACATGTAGAACTTTGATGTAGCAGGGTCGAGCGAGTAGTTCTCGAAGTTGTAGTGTATGTATGCAAGCTGATCTTCTGGCTGATCGGGGTTTGAGTTAGCCTCTTCTGCCTTGATAAACACGCGGTATGTACGACTGTACTGACCATCTTCTGACGTTACGACGTATGTCACGGGGCCGTTAGCGAAGTTCTGCGCCGAGCCACTTTCGGGAGAGACTGTCGCTCCAGGGGTTGTCTTGAAGAAGACCGGCAGTGCGGTAACATCACTGTTTGGACGCAGGTCGGGGAAGATAAGGTCGGTCTTTGTCGACTCGATGCCCAATAGTTCGGCGTTTGACTGCTGAAAGAACACCTCGTCGGGGTTCTCTACCTGGATGCGTGCTTCAACGATATCGCACTCGTTGTTGGGTGCTTCGTCCTTAAAGCATGATGTGAGCGTTGTGGCGAACGCCACGATAGCGATAAGTGAGAATGGTTTTACCATTAATATTCGTTTTTGTTTATTACTACCAAGCCCATATCTAACTGAATTCAAGAGGGCTATAGTCGGCACAAAGTTCGGTAAAAAAAGCGACAGGCGCAAGAAAATACTTGCTTTTTTAACAATGCGCCTTAAAAAATGGTAATTTCTCGAACCTTTTGACAACAACAAAACCCATTAACACCATTTGTTTGTAAAAGAATGAGTAACTTTGCAGTTCGAATTTTATCAGGTAACGAATAATTAATCAGAGACACTATGCTTGGATTACCCAAAGATCCGATGATGCTGCTGAGCGTCATCAACACGCACTTGCGCGACACTTACCCCTCTTTAGACGCTTTATGCGACGACCTAAACGTGGAAAAACAACAGATAATCAGTCAACTTGCAGCAATCGGATATGAATATAATGAAGAGCAGAACAAATTCTGGTAACAGCACTATAAGCATGAGCCAGCACTACCGCACACTGCTCTCCATCGGCATACCCATTATGATTGGTCAGATGGGCATGATTATCCTTAGCTTTGCGGACACAATGATGGTGGGACACCACAGCACTACGGAGCTTGGTGCGGCATCGTTCGTGAACAACATCATCAACCTTGCCATCATCACGGGCACGGGCTTCTCCTACGGACTGACGCCAGTGGTGGGTGCTCTGTTCGGTCGTGGCGAGCAGGCTGAAGCAGGTCAGGCATTGCGCTGCTCACTGCTTACCAACACGCTGGCAGCGGTGGCTATGATGACGGTGCTCTTGGTGCTCTACTTCAACCTCGGCAATATCGGACAGCCCGTAGAGCTCTTGGGCTATATGCGCCCCTACTACATGGTGCTATTCGCGTCGCTGCCGTTCGTGATGCTGTTCAACGCCTTCAAGCAGTTCACCGATAGCATCACGCTGACGCGCACATCGATGTGGATTTTGCTCTCGGGCAACCTGCTGAACATCCTCGGCAACTACATCTTTATATATGGCAAGATAGGCGCACCGGAGATGGGCGTTGTGGGTGCCGGCGTGTCAACGCTGCTCTCACGTATCATCATGGTGGTGATTTTCATCGTTGTCTTCATGCGCTCACGTCGCTTTGCTGCGTACCGCGAGGGTTTCCTCAAGCTCGGTTGGTCGCGTCCGCTGCTGCGCCGCCTCAACTCGTTAGGCACCCCGATTGCGCTGGAGATGGGCATGGAGACAGCGTCGTTCTCGCTCTCCATCATCATGGTGGGCTGGCTCGGCACCATTGCCTTGGCATCGCACCAGGTGATGACAACCATCTCGCAGTTCACATTCATGGTCTACTACGGACTTGGGGCTGCGGTGGCTGTACGCACAAGCTACTTCCACGGTCAGCGCGACGTGCAGAACGTGCGCCACACGGTGACGGCGGGTCTGCACCTGATGATGATGCTCGAGGTGGTGCTTGGCGGCACCATCTTCCTGCTGCGCAACCATATAGGTGCGTGGTTCACCGACAGCACGGAGGTGTCATCGACTGTGCTCACGCTGCTCCTGCCGTTCTTCATCTATCAGTTTGGCGACGGTATGCAGATCAACTACGCCAACGCGCTGCGCGGCATCGCCGATGTGAAGCCACTGATGCTCATTGCGTTCATTGCCTTCTTCGTCATCTCGCTACCCGTGGGCTACCTCTGCGGCTTCGTGTTGGGCTACGGACTGATGGGCGTGTGGATGGCATTCCCGTTCGGACTGACATCGGCGGGCGTGATGATGTGGTGGAGGTTCAGAAGATACAAATAACACTTAAGTATGTGCCAGTTATGTCATACATAATATGGCACATACGTCATAAGTTTCTTTGACACAATATCCGTATTGGCAATTTTTATTAGACCTACTTCTTGCGTATCTGCAATAATTCTTGACGCAACAGACGATTGCGTCTTTTTTAGATTAAAGCGTTCTCTAACTGACTGATTATTCATACTCTTTCCATCCTCGTTTACAAGGCACGCATGTTGATAACAAGCCTCAACCTTCTCCTCTTTGGTCATATCTTTCAAATCCTTATGCGGATAGAGCGTAACCCTTGTACACATTTCCTCCTTTGCTATTTTTGCAGCCGGCAAATGCATTTCTTCAATTGCAGCAACAGCTCGGTCTATCCCACTACCACGGCGTTCGCAAAAGCCTAACAAGAACATATGTTCTGCTAACTTCTCATTGCGAGAGTTCGGCGGAAGGTCTATCAAACGATTTATATCATTAAGTGGTGCACCAGGGTTTGTTATCACAACACGATTAGAGAATATCTCTATCGTAATGCTTATACCACAAATATCAAAATCCTGATGCACCAAAGCATTTGCTACAAATTCACGAATAGCGATTCGGGGATAATCGGCTACATCTTTACGCTTAACACCGATATCCTCTGTTGATACATTTTTCATTATGAAATCAACTAATCCCTCAAAGCCTACCGCATAACCGTATTTACCAAATTGTTCAAACAGAATATTGCGATTATTAACTCCCATATATTTACGTACAACGACCTTACGACTACCGAGTTCGTCGAAATCGCTCAGATTGTTTGCAAACAAAATAGCACCCAGATTTGTGATACTCCAGTCATCATCCGCACCAATACAGAACCCACATTCTGCCATTCGTGCAATAATACTGTCTACAAACTTAGGAACAGCCTTATCTTGCAGTTCAAAGAATTTTCGGAAATTCAAAAGTTGCAAGACACCACTTTTTGTCAACCCTCTCTTTGCTACTCGTTCTTCAAACCGAAGACCTTGCGAGGTTGCAATCATATTACGCACTTGTAGGTCTGACATCTTGCGCGTTTGTCCATTCACTCTACAATATGCTTCGTGATAGTCTTTTCCACGTAAGAATATCGGCTTTTCCCTTTGTTCTGGCACATACACAAACAAAATAGGATGTCCTTCATATTCCAAAACAGCATGGTCTATATCTATTGCCTGTGACAAATTATTGTGAGCGACATTACCTAAATTTCTAACAATTAGCTCAATCTGCTCTTTGGAAAGCGTAACAAACGAAGCATCATCGCTTATACCATAAGCAAACATGCCACCACCATGGTGATTGCAAAAGGCACAGATATGTTTAGCCAATCGATCTGACTTAGACGACAGATTGCACTTCCAATCGAGTTCACTCAATTCATGAGGAATTGGTTTCAAACTCTCTTTTAAAATATCCAAAGCTTTATCCTTCCAATTCATATACCTTAAGGCGTTTCGATTTTACTTTGCAAATAAAAAACCATTGATAATCAAAGTATTACAAACTAAAAGAATTTACTTTGCAAATAAAAATCCGTATCGTTTTATAGTTATTATTTCTTATCACTAATGCAAAGATAGACCTTTAACCGTAGAAAAACAAAACTTTTATGCAAAAAATAACAAGAGAGCAGTCTCCACTGCACCAAGCAAGAAGTGCACCAATAGGGATCAAATAATATTGTTGTGTTTTTAACAATCCAATATTATTGTTTATCTTTGCGTCATGAATAGAACTCAGCCCATAGATTACAAGTCCGTATTGTCCTTGTTTCTTCCCGCAGGACTCCTTGAC
>OJKP01000143.1_pt1 | contig 58224 bp, 47 predicted proteins | sample 1596521 | NCBI WGS metagenome assembly OJKP01 (sample SAMEA4350130, study PRJEB24818) | metagenome | biome: human; feature: gut; material: faeces | place: Denmark | collected 2013-09
CGGATATGGAGTATTCTTCTTTTGTTATACATTCTCTTACACCTTGCAAATTTAACAAACGTTTATGTAATTAAAGAGATCTTGTCTCTCTTATTTTTTTTGCAAATATAATAGTAGGGGAGGGACGGATACACTTGACTGGTTGATTGTCAATGGCTTATCAGATTCGGAGTAACCTGCATCACCCAGTCTTTGACAGAACTGGAGTAACCTGCATCTCCCCTACGGGGGAGAACGAGAGGGGGCTGATGATGATAAGCGGAGTAACATCGCATATCCAATTCAGCCCCCACCTAACCTCCCCCGAAGGGGAGGGACGGATACACTTGACTGGTTGATTGCCAATGGCTTATCAGATTCGGAGTAACCTGCATCCCCCAGTCTTTGACAGAACTGGAGTAACCTGCATCTCCCCTACGAGGGAGAACGAGAGGGGGCTGAAGTGATTGTCTGAAGTTCAGATACAGAGTAACCAGTTCCTTCCCTTTGGGAAGGCTAGGATGGGTTGCCCTTTGGGAAGGTTAGGATGGGTTTTATCCTACAGGGTAGGGACAGATAGCATTGAGTGCTGACTATAGAGTTTTAAGAATCAAACAAAACAACAAATTATGAAACATACAATTTTCAATCCAGCAGAATATCTGGAACACAACGGCAACAACAAGCCGGACAACAATAGAACCGCAAACGGCAACAACGCCACACATGACAATGTAAGCAACGCCACACACGGCAATGCCAACTACGCCACAAACGGCAACGGCAGCAACGCCACTCCCGACGACACTCTCGCAAGGGTGGCAGAAGTGGCTGACAGAGTGGCAGCCTCGGGACGCGACATCACACAGGGCTACGACAACTGGCTGAGACTCGCCTTCACACTTTCAGACGGACTCGGAGAGACTGGCAGACAGATTTTCGACCGTCTCTCGCAGATGAACGCCGACTACGACACTCGGGAATGCAACCGTCTATACGACAACTGCATGAAAGGAAACAAGGGAGGAATCACTATCGCAACTTTCTTCCAGATGGCAAGAGATCTGGCTAATGTAGACCTCAAGGAGATGGCAAGGGAAAGAGGGAAAAAGAAGGAAAAGTGTCCCAAGTGTCCCAAGTGTCCCACTGTCCCACTGTCCCAAATAAACAATAAAAAATGTAATAAAAAAGATAATATATTGATATATAATAACTTAGATAAAACATACAATTCCACATGGGACAGTGGGACAGTGGGACACTTGGGACACTTTTGTAAAGACTTTTCCAACGGCTATACATTCTCCGACAAGTTGGATACGGAAGACCTCCCTCCCATACTCAAGAGAATCATGCAGCTACACGAAGACGTGGTGAGCCGCGACAAGATGATAATCGGAACGCTGAACATCGTTTCGGGGCTCATCGGAGCGGCAAGCGGAACGCCGGACATGCCCTCGGGAGTTTACGGACTATACGACGGCAGGAAGGTGTATGCTCCGCTATACAACATACTCTTTGCCAATGCCGGTTCGTCGAAAGGCGACCTGAACTTCTGCCGACAGCTCGCCAAACCGCTGAAAGACGAGATGCGACGGGAGTATGAGGGAAAGAAAATGGAATATGAAAGGCTGATGGCGGCATACGAGGCGAAACGGAAGCAGAAAGACAAGGGCGACCGCGGAGAGCCGCCCGTAGAACCCGTGTTCCGAACGCCATTCGTGCCGGGCAACAGTTCATCCTCGGCGGTATACCGCGCCATCGACGCCAACGGCGGATGGGGACTCATGTTCGAGACCGAGGCAGACACCGTGTCGGCAATGATATCATCCGACTATGGCAACTACTCCGACCTCATGCGCAAGGCGTTCCACCACGAAACGATAAGCATGAACCGAGTGAGCGAGAAGCTCCACATCGACGTGGACTCTCCGCGACTCTCCGTGATGCTCACATGCACGCCCGGACAGTTGCAGCCGCTATTCCCAAACTGGGAGAACGGACTGGGCAGCCGCTTCTTCTTCTATCAGTTTCCGGAAGAGGAGCCGCGCTTCAACAACGTGTTCGCACGCAACACCCGTCCCCTCGACGAGGAATACCTAAAGATGGGTGAAAGTCTGCTCAAGCTATACCACGCCCTGGAGGAGAGAAAAGGCAGGCCCGTGCAGTTTGTGATGAGTTCCAACCAGCAGGAGAGCTTCCTCACCTCGTTTCAGGAGATGCTCAAAGACCAATACGAGATGCTGGGCTCCGAATACAAAGCCTTCGTTTACCGTCTCGCCCTCGGCGGATTCCGCTATGCCATGGTGCTCTCCACGCTGCGCCGCCTCGCCACAATGACCGACCTGGGAGGCATCTTCCAGCCCGAAGAGAGCGCAATGGTATGCGACGACCGCGACTTCGCCACAGCCATGACCATAGTGGAGACGCTCGCCAACCACACGGCACGTGTGTACACAAGGCTCGCAAAAGAAACGGAAAACCCGTTTGCCGAAAAGGGGATAAAGCTGACGCCGGAGGAAATAAAGATTTACCGGCGGTTGCCTGACGGCGAGTTCAAAGCAAGTGATTATGTCGCCATCGCCAAAGAACAAAACATATCGCGAGCATCCGCCTATCGTCTGATCAACCTCTTCTGCAATGCCTACGGCATCATCACCCCCACACGCCACGGCTACTACCGCAAGGCGGCTGCCGGCAACGATGACGCATCTAAAAGCGGCGGAACGGAGGCGCAAAGCAGTGGAACAGAACCGCAAAGCGGCGGAACAGAGAATGCAAGCAACTGATTGTCTGACCATAAAACACCTATTTATATATGAACAACAACAGCATACGAAACCCGCAGCCAGAACCCCAGAGGATGGCGATACGCACATACGGCAAGTCGGAACTGGCAATGCTATATTTCCCCGACTCGCAGCCACACACCGCCGTAAACCATCTCATGGCATGGATAAGGAGATGCGGCCCTCTGAGCGAGGAGCTCAAGAGCCAGCACTATGTGCGCACGGCAAAATGTTTCACCCCCAGACAGGTGGAAACCATCCTGAGACACCTGGGCGAACCGTGAGAAAAGACAGAAAACATCGGTTATCCCACGCCAACGTATACTAACCCACGACCGCCAACGGCAGATGTGGTATCTTTGCAATGTGAATGATGAGAGAAGCAGTTGAGCACAACTTGCCGGAAGCTTTTTGAAGAGCGATTGTCAAGGCTTGGCGAATATACTCATCAGAAACCTATACTTTAACCCTTTAACGTAAAACAGTTATGATCAAGTACATCCTGAAAAGGAACAATGTGGAAGGCAGTCACTCCTTCGGCAAATGGTATGCCTTCCCGGTGAAAGAGAGCACCGTTGACATCGACAAGCTCGCTGAACACATGGCGGCTCACAACACCCCATATTCGGCAGGTGCCATAAAGGGAATCATCACCGACATGGTGTCGTGTATCAAGGAGCTGCTCCTCGAAGGACGCAGCGTGAAACTCCCCGACCTCGCCATCTTCAGCATCGGCATCAAGAACACCAGAGGCGGAGCTGTGAAAGAAGACGAGTTCACCGTTGCCGCAAACATCGACGGACTGAAGCTCAGGGCGCGCGCCACCGGTTCGCTGCAGATGAAAGACCTGGAGACCAGTCTCAGACGCGCCACCGTGGTGGAGGCGAAGAAGAAGCAGCCCGTCACCCCTCCGAAGGAATAACAACACAAAAACTTCATAGTGCATCTCAATTGTTTTTATTCTGTATCTTTACCATGAAAAGCACAGTCTCTCAGCGGAGAGCAAAATGACCGGCGTGCTGCCTATGTTTCCTGAGCGCAGGAAAAGGCAGCACGCCTTTGTATTGGAATAACCCATCCTTGGGGAAGGTCAGGATGGGTTTAAGGTTAGAAAGGGTTCTATGAATTAAAAGCCACTGCATGATTGACAATCTTGACAAAAAATTTGTATCTTTGCACACGAATTACTACCTATGCCAGGACAAAAGCCCATCCGGGCAGATGAATCCATGATTGCGGCCACATGAATCCGCAGCCCATGACAGTACGGGCAATGACCATTGAAAACATATACGCAACGATGTTTCCAAACGATCATGAACGACATAAGACAAGATAAGCACAACTATTCAAAACATATATATAATAGGTATTCACAAATTACACGACTATGAATTGGAAAAAACTACAGAATGGTTCGGACATAAGAGGAGTGGCTCTCGAAGGTATTGAAGGAGAGCACGTGAACCTCACGGAAGAAGCGGTGGAGACAATCGCCAGATCCTTCGTTTGCTGGACCAGAAAGACCACAGGCACAAACACGCCCACAATCACCGTGGGAATGGACTGCCGCATTTCAGGTGACATGATAAAAGGAGCCTTCGTGAAGGGAGCCAAAGAGGCGGGAGCAAACGTGGTGGACTGCGGACTGGCGTCAACGCCTGCTATGTTTATGACCACCATCAGCGAGCAACTGAAAGCCACAGCAGCAGTGATGGTGACGGCAAGCCATCTGCCGTTCAACCGCAACGGACTGAAATTCTTCACACCCAAGGGAGGTCTCGACAAAAAAGACATAACATCGATTCTCGACATAGCCGAAAGCGGAGAATATGCATACCACGGAGCTGAAGGCAGCTGCAAGACGCTCGACTTCATGACCATATACTCCAAGCATATCGCCGACTATATCTGCCAGGGAGTGAACGCCGACGAATTCTCTCAACCGCTGAAGGGAATGCACATCATTGTGGACGCTGGAAACGGAAACGGAGGATTCTTCGAGAAGATACTCAAATCATTGGGAGCCAAGACCGAGGGAAGCCAGTTTCTGGAACCGGACGGACACTTCCCTAACCACATACCAAACCCAGAGAACGCAGAGGCTATGGCTTCGGTATGCAAGGCTGTGGAAGAGAGCAAGGCTGACCTGGGAGTGATATTCGATACCGACGTGGACCGTTCGGCTATCATCGGACACAAAGGGGAGCCCATAAACCGAAATGCACTGATAGCACTCATAGCATCGGTGATACTCGAAGAGCACCCGGGGAGCACGATAGTGACAGACTCCGTGACGAGTGACGGACTGGCTGAATTCATCACCCGACTGGGAGGCAAGCACCACCGCTTCCGCAGAGGATACAAGAACGTGATAAACGAGGGGATAAGGCTCAACCAGACCGGTGAGGAATGCTGGCTGGCAATAGAGACATCAGGACACGCAGCACTAAGAGAGAACTACTTCCTGGACGACGGAGCATATCTCGCGGCAAAGCTTATCGTTCATGCGGCAAAGCTATACAGGCAGGGCAAGCGTCTGGACGAGATGATTGCCACTCTAAAGCAGCCGAAGGAGAGCAAGGAGATAAGGATAAAGCTGACGGAACCCGACTTCAAGGCGCAGGGAACGGAAGTATTGGAAAACATGAAGGCGAAAGTCGCAGGAATGGCAGGATGGACCATCGTGGAACCCAACTACGAGGGACTGAGAGTGAGCTGCACTGACGACGGGGAAAAGGGCTGGTGGCTCTTGCGCATGTCGCTACACGACCCCGTTATGCCTCTCAACATAGAGAGCAACGTGGAAGGAGGAGTGGCTGCAATAGAAGCCAAGCTGAAAGGAATAGGACTGCTCTGAGAATGACAGGACCGGCTGACGAACGTTTTGTGGCATACCGCAAGACGAGCGTCGGGGAATAAATCTATAAGGAAAAGAAATTGGAACAAGACAATATATGAAAAACGAAAGCGAGAACATCGTGGCAAAGCCATTGGACACTCCCGAAGCACAGGTGTTGTGGGGAATACTCATAGCGTATGGATATCTGGGAGAGGATCTGAAGCCCGTAGACCCCGACGCCAAGAAGGCGACGCTGCTGGCTGACTCTATCGCCACCCTACTGCAGATAAGCCCCAAATGGGAGCCTTTCGAACGGATGTGGGGAATGACAGGCATGGAAGCGACATTCAGCAGCATTAGCGAAACGGACAGCTGCAGAGAGTGGATAAAAGAGGTGAAAGCCGTAATGCCATCGCCGGACATACTGAAGATGTATGGAAGCATGTAAGAACTGACTAAACCCAAATATAATGATCTTGTTTCTCCGGTGACCATCATCAGCCCCCTCTCGTTCTCCCCCGTAGGGGAGATGCAGGTTACTCCAGTTCTGTCAAAGACTGAGAGATGCAGGTCACTCCGAATCTTATAAAGACTGAGAGATACAGGTTACTCCGGTTCTGTCAAAGACTGGGAGATGCAGGTTACTCCGGTTCTGTCAAAGACTGGGAGATGCAGGTTACTCCGAATCTGATAAGCCATTGACAATCAAGCAGTCAAATGTATCTGTCCCTCCCCTACGGGGGAGGCTAGGTGGGGGCTGAAATGATTAAGAGGGGCTGATATCGAGAATAGGAGTAGGTTTCTCCGGTGACCATCAACAGCCCCCTCTCGTTCTCCCCCGTAGGGGAGATGCAGGTTACTCCGGTTCTGTCAAAGACTGGGAGATGCAGGTCACTCCGAATCTGATAAGCCATTGACAATCAAGCAGTCAAATGTATCTGTCCCTCCCCTACGGGGGAGGCTAGGTGGGGGCTAAAATGATTAGGTGAAGGCTGATATCGAGAATAGGAGTAAGTTTCTCCGGTGACCATCAACAGCCCCCTCTCGTTCTCCCCCGTAGGGGAGATGCAGGTTACTCCGGTTCTGTCAAAGACTGGGAGATGCATGTCACTCCGAATCTGATAAGCCATTGACAATCAAGCAGTCAAATGTATCTGTCCCTCCCCTACGGGGGAGGTTAGGTGGGGGCTGAAGAGGTGATGCTGGTTACCCTGGCTTATGGATAAGCTGTTAAAAGACCACAAAGACTTGTATATTGGATAATACGAAACAACGGAGTGTTCCCATAAGCGAATATGTGAAACACTCCGTTGTTTTGTATTGCTTGTCTTTTTCTCCGATTATCAGGATCTGTCATTAGGGCAAGCAGCCATAAAAGCGCATTGAACCTAATGACCGATTGGAGATTATTTCAGAGGTTCAATCTTTATTCCGAAGAGATTGCGTGAATCTGCCTTCGTCAGTTCGTGGGCACCGGCAGAGAGAGTCTCTGTATAGCAGCTCTCGGTTGCAGTCTTCTTCTCGCCGTCTACCTTCAACGAGGCAGTCTCGGTGTCGGCGAAATAGAAAGTAGCCTTCATGCTCTCAGCAAGTGTGAAAGTGATTGATGTGGCTGATTCCATCTTCACACAGGTGTTGTAGGTAGTGCCGTCGATGGTGGCAGTACCCTTGGATGTGGAGTAGTTGCCAGTAACGCTGAAGAGTGAGCTTGATGGTGTCTTGCCCTCAAAGGTGCAGAGCACGGTACCCTCTACGGTAGTGCTGCCGCCACCAGGCTGTGTGCCGGAACCGCCTTCAGAACCGCCACCAGGCTGTGTGCCGCCTGTCTCTGAGGAGTTGCCTCCCTCGCCATAGATCTTCACGAGTGTGGTCTTGTAGTTGTCGAGAGCTGAACCGAGGGTTGAGTCGTATTCGTATGACTGGTCTTTGCCTGTGAAATCCCATGAGAAGTCGCCATGGTTGATGCGTCCTGCACCATAGAAGCCTGTGACTACAGCTGGTACATCCTCTGCAGCATCAGCCTTGTATGAATACATCAGAGAGGCGTTGGTGTCGAAATTGTCGTATGAAGTGGCACCCTGGAGTGTCTTTACTGACGAAGGTACCTGCTCGTCGCGTGATGAAGCCTCGTAGGCGTCGAAGTTCACGTTGTCCTGCTGATAGGTGACGAATGAGAAGTTGGAGGTCTTCTCGGCGAATACGTTGCCGAAAGACTTTATGATTCCACCATCCTCACCTGAGAATGTGCCCTTGGGATCGTACTTCACGTCGGAACCCTGCTTGGAGATGAGCATCGGCTTGTTGGTAGAACGGAAATAGTTGTTCTCGGCAAAGACGCTCGAACCGCTTGTAGCTCCGATACCGTATTTTGCCACTCCGTCGAAATAGTTGTTCCATACGTGAACGCTCATAGTGCGGATGCGCGGACAACGGGAGTCTGCATGGTCGAACCAGTTGTGCTGATATGTGATATAGTTTGGCCTGCTCTCGCTTGTCATACCGCAGAGAGAGCTCTTGCCGGTATCCCAGAAGCGGTTGTAGGAGATGGTGAGATACTGTGAGTCGCCCTTCAGGTCGACTGTTCCGTCGCCCTTGGCATGGTCGCCGCCTCCGTTAGGACCATAGAAGAAGTCCATGTTGTGTATCCAGATCTTGGAGTTCTTGGTGTCGAGAGAGATGCAGTCGTCCATGCAGCGCATGATGGCAAGATTGCGGAACTCCACGCTCGAAGCGTTGCGGCAGAGGAATCCAAAGCTGTGTACTGTGGCATCGTCGCCCACGCCCTCGAATGTGAGGTTCATCTCGCTGTATTCTCCCTTGCCCTTGATCTGAAGACCCTCTTCAGAGCTTGACACCTTGTCGAGGTCTGACTTCTTCACCAGTCCGATGAAACGGAAAGCGATAGGTGTCTTGTCCTGGCCTTTCTGATAACCGTCGATGATTGCCTGGATACCGGTACAGGTGCCGGCTCCGGCAACGTCGGTAGAGATTGTCTTGGCTGTCTTGGCAGTAACGTAGAACACCTTGGCTCCGGCTTTCAGCGTACCGTCGGTATTGTAGGCTCCAACGCCGTTAGCGCCGCTCTTGAACTGAGCGAAGCCCTCACGGCTGTAGTTCTTCACTTTCAGGTTTGTTACGTAGCTTGCCGAGCTGGCTATCTCGTTTCCGTTGGCGTCAACGGCAACTACCTTCAGCGAATATGTTCCGGCAGCAAGACCGAGCACGTCGGCACGCACATACGACGGATAGAGGCGTACGAGCTGCTTGTCGATGAGCTTGTCGTTGCAATACACGTTGTAGGATTCTGCTCCGGAGAATGGTGCCCATTTGGCATAGGCGCTCTCAAGCCAGCCCTTAGACTCCTGGATGTTGATGGCTCCGGCAGGATTGTTGATGTCGCCGCTCTCACCGCCTTCTTTTGCCTTGGCAAAGGCTATGCGGCTGACATTGCCCGAATACACGTCGGATGCTGAACCGCTGAGGGGGTTGATGGTGATGTTGCCGCCATTGATGTCTACGGATGATATAGACTCGGTGTTGTAATACTTCACGTCGTTTGAAGTGAGCGTGAGGCGCATCTGGTTCTTGTTCACGTTGAGCGGCACGTTGTTGCCTGTGGATGGAGTGACTGAGCCTCGATTAGTGGTCAGTTCACTCTTTGTCTGTGCTGAAGCACTGACGAACAGCATGCACAGGAATGCTGTGAGTATTGATTGTAACTTTTTCATTTCGTAGTGATGGTTTTAGCGTTTTACAAATTTCACGATCTGCGTGCCAGCCTTCAGGATGTAGACTCCCGAACGGAAATTCCCGACATTGACCTGTGTGGTCTCCTCGCCTGCTCTGAGAGAAGCCATCTTCTTACCGGAGATGTCGAAGACAGCAACCGGAGTGCCTGCAGCAAGACCGGAGATGTCGAGACGACCGTCAACAAGACCGTTGAGCTTGAAAGTGTTGATACTGTTGATTGATGAAACGTCAGTGAAATCCAACACGACATCGTCTAATGCGTATGACTCCTCAGAGCCTTCGAAATGCAACACTACGTTGTCGCCACTGAATGTGAGCTGAGTGACGGTTTTCTCAACCGTCTGACCGTTGATGGTCAGGGTTTGCACTACATCAGCATTTGCCGAAAGGCACAATGACATCAATGCCAGTGAAACCGCAATGATTCTTTTTTTCATTTTTTAATTTAAAGATTAGTTCGGTAGATTAATTCTATATAATTATCGTATTTTCATAAAGAAGTCCGACAGACATCGAGGACGCTTGTGTTCCTCGTGGAGTGTTTCTGATTTGCATCGGCAAAAATAAGAAAAAAACCGGCAAAGAGATTATGCTCCAGCCGGCTTTCTATCGTAAACGTTTACACTAGTATCAAAACTACACTATCGGGAAGTCATGAAACCCTCAAGGTTGGCATACTTCCGCTTCATCATGCGCACGTATATATTGTTTATCCAGTATTTATGGGTGAAGATGAATACCAGACCTACAGCCATCAGGATTATATAAGTCATCGTGTCGCTGAAAAACATCTTGAGCATAGGGAGGATGAATGAGGGGGCGAAAAGGGCTACAACCTCATAGACCACCTGGATATAGTTGGTTTCAAGACCGCTCTTCTTCGTAAGCTTGGTGTTGAGAGGAAGCGTCTGCTTGTTGGTAACGGCAAGCTGCATCAACAGACAGAACAACGGTCCGGCTGTGAATATCATCAGCGAGACGAGCATCAGTAGACTGTATTTGCCCGTGAACACCGTGGGGAGCATGAGCAGGAGGGGAAGAAGGAGAACGACGGAATAGAAGTAATATTTCGCTTCCAACAGACTACGGATATTCTCTTTCCTTACCATAAGGCATTCGATGAAATTGCCTTCGTAGCTCATTATGCGCACGTGGTTGATACCGACGAGGATGAAGGGATAGACGCTCCAGAACTGGGTGGAGAAGTCATCGTCGTAGATATCGGTGAATGAGTTCAGAAGGCTCAATATCACCACGAAAACGATTTGCAGAAGGAATGTCTTGCGCATGTTCTTGTTGCGGAGCACCATCTTGAGCTCGAGCTTCAGATATTCGCCGGTCTGATTGAAACGGTCGAAGAAATCGAATGAGGAGATGGAACGCAGATTGAGTTCTTTTTCTGCCTGTGTCTCGGATTTTATGCAACGGTATTGTACCGTTCTGTTGACCATAAACAGGACAAGCAGAAGACCAAAGAGAAGAAGGAACAGAAGGGGGTTGCAGTCTGCCACAAGGGTTCCGATGCCGGAATATACGGACAACAGCTTGGTGATGCCACCTACAGGCCATGGAATGAAAAGCAGGGCATAGACAAGAAGAGGCAGCAGGATGAGCCAGGCTCGCTCTATGACAAGTGTGCGGCAGAGCATATAGAACAAACTGTTGCACACGATGAACAGATGGAAGCCCAACACAAGAAACAATGTGGGGAAAAGGCCATAGCCGAACAATACGCTCATCAGAGAGAATGGCACAGTGACTGACAGCCACAGGAGATTGCCATAAGAAAAGACGCTCGAAAGAAGGAAACAGTCTACGCAGTCGTAACGCCGCAAAGGCAGCAGCAGATAGGGTTTCACCATCTGAGACGGAGTGTGCTGCATGAAAAAGCGAGCCAGAAAGTCTACAGCAAGCAGAAACGGCAGTATGGAGAAGAAGAACTGGGGAGCCGTGAAAGTGGTGGAGTCGTTGGCAATAAGCGACAACAGGACGGCTATGAACATCATATACAAGACGAGCATCACACCGCCAAGAATCATGAAGAACTTGGCTATGCTGTTGGTCTCGAAAGCCACATTGCGACGTTCTGAGAGTCTGACATGACGACGCAGAGTACGGTAAACCTGGAATTTGTTCATATTCTTGATGAAATGTCTTTAAACGGCAAAATTACCGTGGGCGTTAAACCGCATAATGACCGTTGGGGATTATCTCAGGTCGATAACTTCAGCATTGGGATATTCCTTGCTGTTGAACCGGAAATGGGAATCTGAGAGATTGACCTTGCGGAAGTTGGACACGCGGATAGTGGTCCATCCGCCGGACTGACGCATCTTGACTGTCTGGAGCTGATAGTTCTTGCTCACGGTGACATACATCTCCTTTATCGTGCGGCCCTTGTTCACGGCATCCATGTGTACCTGCCATCCATTGCCTAGCTTCTTCACGGAGAGTTTGTAGCCGTTCTTGTAGATATACAGGAACTTGTATGGATTCATTGACTGCTGCTGAGCCTCGGTTGGAGTACTGATGTTCACCTCCTGAGACTTTTTCATGTATGTCCATTGAGTGCGACCGTCATACCATACGACGGATGCCGGGGTGTAGGCATAGAACTTGTTGCCCTTGACTGCTACTGTGCCACTCACATTGCCCAACTTGCCGGAGGCGCTGAAGTTGGCTTTGGCTCCAGACTTGCTGTAGAGCGTCTGTGCTGTCTTGTCGAGTATCTTACGGGCTTCCTTGGCATTCTGCCCATAAGAAAGGCTGATGACCATGACAAGAGAGAATATTAACAATAAACGTTTCATGAATCGTTGAATTTAATTTGTATGTTATTATATGTCCTATTCGTCATATATGTCCTATTTTGATAATCAGCTTCTGAGAGAGACGAGCAGGTTCTCCAGACTGTTTTCATCTGCAAGAAGCACCTCACGAGGCTTGCTGCCCTGTGCTGCCCCTACAATGCCTGCCTTCTCGAGCTGGTCCATCAAGCGTCCGGCACGGTTGTATCCGATAGAGAAGCGGCGTTGTATCATAGAAGTTGAACCCTGTTGGGTAATCACTATAGCGTGGGCTGCCTCCTCAAACAACGGGTCGAGAGCATGACCGTCTAATCCGCCACCAGATACTTCTGCACCCTCTTCGGATGCCGGCTCCGGAAGTTCGAGAGGTTCTACAGGACCTGGTTGTGAACTGATATACTGGTTTATCTTCTCCACCTCGGGAGTATCCACGAAGGCACATTGCACACGCACAGGCTCGTTGCCGCTGAGGAAGAGCATGTCTCCCCTACCGATAAGCTGGTTGGCGCCAGGACGGTCGAGGATGGTACGCGAGTCTATCATCTGGCTCACCTTGAAGGCCATACGTCCAGGGAAGTTCGCCTTGATGTTACCGGTGATGATCGAAGTGGTAGGACGCTGGGTTGCGATCACCATGTGGATACCTACGGCTCGAGCGAGCTGGGCGATACGTGCTATAGGAAGCTCCACCTCACGGCCTACCTGCATGATGAGGTCGCCGAACTCATCGATTACTACAACGATATATGGCATGAACTCGTGTCCGTCGGTAAGGCGGAGCTGATGGTTCAGGTATTTGCGGTTATACTCCTTGATGTTGCGTGCTCCAGCCATCTTCAAAAGGTCGTAGCGAGTGTCCATGAGCTTGCAGAGACTGTTGAGCGTACGCACCACCTTCTTCACGTCGGTAATGATAGGTTCGTCATCACCAGGCACCATAGCCATGAAATGGTTGGCGATGGAAGAATACACGCTGAACTCAACCTTCTTGGGGTCGATGAGCACAAGCTTCAGTTCATTAGGGTGTTTCTTATATAATAATGATGTGATGATGGCATTGAGGCCGACAGACTTACCCTGACCCGTTGCACCGGCCACGAGCAGATGCGGTATCTTGGCGAGGTCTACCATGAACACTTCATTGGTGATGGTCTTGCCCAGGGCGATAGGAAGTTCAAAACTGGTCTTCTGGAATTTCTCCGAATTCAAGATGCTCTCCATCGACACGATGTTCATCTTTGCATTCGGCACCTCTATACCGATGGTTCCCTTGCCTGGAATAGGAGCTATGATACGCACTCCGATAGCCTTGAGGCTCAAGGCGATGTCGTCTTCAAGGTTTCTGATTCTGGAGATCTTCACTCCCTCGGCAGGCGTTATCTCATAGAGGGTGATTGTAGGGCCTACAGTTGCAGAGATTGTCTTTATCTGCACACCGAAACTGCTGAGCACCTCTACGATACGGTTCTTGTTTGCCGTCTGCTCCTTCATGTCGATATATGGCTGGTCGTCATCATCGTATTTCTTGAGCAGGTCGAGAGTAGGGTATTTATAGTTGAGCCAAGGTTCCTTAGGGTTGATTGGAGTGTCGAGAGGATTCCCGGCAGGAGCCACAGTCCTTGATGTTGACGACTTGGAATCTCCCTCTGCCGGACGTATCGTGAAGCTCGGATCTGAAGTTTCTTTCGATTTCGACATAGGTGTGGCCGGATTATTCAGAGGCATTGTCTCTGTCTCCTCAGCATCATCATTAGGCACGATGTTGACAACCGGCGAACCAGAGTCGCTGAAGTCCACCGTCTGCTTCAGAGTCTCCCTGTATTTGCCTGTTTCAGCAGCACCTGAGCCGGCAGCCGCAGAGACAGCAGAGGATTGTGCAGAGTCATTCATATCAGAAGCGGCGTTACCTCCGCCCTCACCCTTGGCGTTGGTGACATAGAAGCCGACGCGATTCTGAATCATGCTTACGGGGTTTAATATTTTCCTTACCACCATCACCGTTTCCGAACTGAGATATGTGAGGAAAAGGATAGCCACCAAGACGAGGATTCCGATAAGTCCCGGCAGTCCGACAACATTCTCAAGCCACTGGCAACAGTACTCTCCATGTCCGCCTCCTGGATTATACACCTCGCCACCGATAAGAGGCGTGAGGAACTTGGTGGCAAATATTGATGTCCAGAGCATTATGACGCTGAAGCACAAGAATGTCTTTATCAGATTGGGATTGTATGCCTTGACGAGTTTCAGACCCACGATACACAGGAATACGGGTATCATGAAGGCAGAATAGCCGAAGCATTGGCAAATGAAGAAATCCGACAACAAAGCGCCCAATGGACCACAGGCATTCTGGAAGGCGCTGTTCTTGCTGAACCAGTCGCCGGGACGCATATCCATGACAAGGCTCTGGTCAATGGACGCTGTGGCGAAATAGGATATGAATGCCACGACAAGCCATACGGAACAGACAAACAGAATGATACCGAATATGAAATTGAAGATATCATTTTGTAGCATCTGTACTCCCATGACTTCTGCAAAACTTTGTTTTTGTGCTTTCTTTTTCTTTGCCATTATTACGCTTGATTGATTGTTTTAATGAGTGCGCGAAACCATTTCACGCTTATGTTCATGCAAAAGTAACCGAAAATTGCAAGAAATACGCAAAAACTCATATTTTTTTTCTAATTTTGCAAGTCCATTGATATTTGAGAATGAAAAAAGTAATATATAACAAAATCGACAAACACGCGGTGACAGAAATGCCAAGGGCTGTTTTTGAGGGACGCATCTTCGTCATAACAACCGAAAGAGATGCAGACAGAGCAGTGGAATACCTTCTCACACAACCTATTCTCGGCATTGACACCGAAACGAGACCTGCTTTCAGAAAGGGGAAGCAATACAAGGTTGCCCTGCTGCAAGTGGCGACATACGACACTTGCTTTCTGTTCAGACTGAACAACACAGGCATGACAAAATCAATAATAAGACTGCTTGAGGACGAGAGCATTCCGAAAATCGGACTCTCGCTACACGACGACATAATATCGCTGCACAAAAGGGCTGAATTCAAGCCGGGCAACTTCATCGACCTGCAGAAGCATGTAGGCGAAATCGGAGTGGAGGACCTGAGTCTGCAGAAACTTTACGCCAACTTCTTCGGACTGAAAATCAGCAAGGCGCAACGGCTCACTAACTGGGAGGCGGACATACTGACGGACAAGCAGAAGGTGTATGCCGCAACAGACGCCTGGGCATGCATAAAGCTATACGACGAGCTGATGAGGCTGGAAAGAAACAAGGACTTCGAACTGAGAATCGTGAAGCCGGCAGAAGAGACAGTAGAAGCAATGGCAAAGAAGCAAGCATAAAGTTTTCCACCTACAGCTTAATGACCGCTTGTGAAATCAACGGTATGATGGCCGTTCGTGGGATTAACGGCATGATGACAGTCAGTTGGAGTAACTGACTGATGACCGTTTGTGGGATTAACATAAAAATAATATAATATAGAATTCGATTATAGTATGACTCAATACAAGTCTGTTTATTTGAAAAGAGGGAAAGAAGAAAGCTTGAAACGCTTCCACCCTTGGGTTTTCTCTGGTGCCATAGCAAAGATGGACGAAAGTATAGAAGACGGCGACACGGTGAACGTGTACACGTCTGAAGATAAATTCATAGCCGTAGGCCACTACCAGATAGGAAGTATTGCCGTGAGAGTGCTGTCGTTTGAGGAGCGCTCCATCGACAAGGACTTCTGGGAAGAGCGCCTCTCAGAGGCTCTGAAGATGAGACTGGCAATCGGAATTGCCGACAACTATGAGAACAACACCTACAGACTTGTTCATGGCGAGGGAGACAGCCTGCCGGGACTGGTGATAGACTGCTACGGAAAGACTGCCGTGATGCAGGCCCACAGCGTTGGCATGCACATCAACAGGACGGACATTGCCGAAGCATTGGTGAAGGTGATGGACGGAAGGATAGAGAACGTCTTCTACAAGAGCGAGACTACCCTACCCTACAAGGCAGACCTCGGACAGGAAAACGGCTTCATCATCGGAGGCTGTACCGACAACACGGCTGTGGAAAACGGACTGAAATTCCATGTTGACTGGCTGAAAGGACAGAAGACAGGATTCTTCGTTGACCAGAGAGAGAACCGCAGTCTGCTTGAGAAATACGCAAAGGGGAAGAACGTGCTCAACATGTTCTGCTACACAGGAGGCTTCTCCTTCTATGCTATGAGAGGAGGCGCAAACCTCGTACACTCCGTTGACAGCAGCGCCAAGGCAATAGACTTGACCAACGCCAACGTGGAACTCAACTTCCCTGGCGATGAGAGACATCAGGCTTATTGTGAAGACGCATTCAAATTCCTTGACAACGCAGAGGATTTCTACGACCTCATAGTGCTCGACCCACCGGCTTTTGCCAAACACAGAGCCGCCCTACACAATGCCCTGAAAGGCTATACACGACTGAACGTCAAGGCTTTTGAGCGTATCAAGCATGGCGGAATACTGTTCACCTTCAGCTGCTCACAGGTAGTGACGAAAGACAATTTCAGAAATGCCGTGTTCACGGCAGCTGCCATATCAGGACGAAACGTGAGGATACTGCATCAGCTGCACCAGCCGGCTGACCATCCTATCAACATTTACCACCCGGAGGGAGAATACCTCAAGGGTCTCGTGTTGTATGTGGAATAATTAATTGCATGTTAAACAATATGTTGCAGCGAGGAGCCTGTGATGGGCAGTTGTATGTGGAATAATTAGTTGCATGGTGAACAATATGTTGCCTGTGGATTAATTGCTGTATGTGATTAATTGCAGCATGTGGAATAACATATAGAAAAGACAACCGTATCTTGAAAAGTTTTCTAAATAGCGTCAGCAGATTCATAAAGGAAGAAAAGCTGATGGAGGCAGACAGACTATACCTTGTCGCGCTGTCGGGAGGAGCCGACAGCGTGGCTCTATTGCTATGTCTGAAAGATCTGGGATACAGAGTGGAGGCCGTACATTGCAACTTCAGGCTCAGAGGAGAAGAGTCTGACCGGGACGAAGATTTCTGCAAGAGACTTTGCGAGAAAGAGAATGTCCTGCTCCACATCACCCATTACGACACCCGGTCGTATGCCTCGCTCCACGGGATTAGCATAGAGATGGCGGCAAGGAATCTGCGCTACAGCTATTTCAAGCAGCTCAGAGAGGACGTGGGGGCGGCAGGCATCTGCGTAGGCCACCACATGGAGGACAGCGTGGAAACCATGTTGCTCAACATAATAAGAGGTACGGGAATAAAGGGCGTGACGGGTATAGCAGCCAAAAACGGACATGTGACAAGACCCATGCTCTGTGTCTCCCGCAACGAGATAGAAGACTATCTGAAGGAAAGGGGACAGACTTACATCACAGACAGTTCAAACCTCGTGAACGACGTGAAGAGAAACAAGATCAGACTCGACGTCATGCCTCTGATAAGGGGAATAAACCCTTCGGCAGACAAGAAGATGTTTGAGACTACAAGAAGGGTGACAGAAGCCAACAGGGTGTTTGAACACGCAATAGAAAAGGCTGCGGAGGACTCTACAGCTACAAAGGACAACTATCTATTCATCAATATAGAGAGGCTCAAGCGCCAGGTGTCTCCCGAATACACACTCTACCACATCCTTTCAAGACACTCGTTCTCGTCGGCTACCATAGACGACATATTCTCAAATCTGGACAATCTGAAGAACGGAAGCATCTTCTCTTCCGACACCCACAGGCTCGTTGCAGACCGCGGTTTTCTCGTGATAGAACGGAATGAAGACAAGGACAGCAGAAATGAGAAGCCTTTCATATTGCCCGAAAGCGGCACATACATTATCAACGAGACCACGAAAGTAAGAATCAAGGAGGAAAACATAGAAGAGGGATTCACGCCAAGCCGAAGCCAGTTTACCATAAGTGCAGATGCTTCGAAAGTGAAATTCCCTCTCAGAATACGCCGTTGGACCCAGGGCGACTGGTTCATCCCCTTCGGAATGACAGGAAAGAAGCTTGTCAGCGACTATCTGACAGACAGGAAAATGGCATTCTTCGACAAAGAGAAACAGCTTGTCATGACAGATGCCGAAAACAACATCCTATGGCTTATAGGCCAACGCCTGGACAACAGGTTGAGGATTTCTGAAAACACAAAGAAGATCTTGACAATCGAGTTTATTTGCAATTGAAATATAGGCAATTGTATAGATTAGACAATTGTATAACCAATTGAAGTTTCCATATAAACACAACTCCCAACCAACAAGTTATGAACAGGCGTTTCACCGGTTTACAATGCAGAAACGACCTATACCCAAGCAATAAACTTGCTGTTATTGACGAGCAAACAAGCAGACCGCCTCTGATGACTAATAGCCCTTGAAATCCATGATTTTGGGGCAGAACCCTTTAAAGGGACATTTCTCGCAATGCGGCTTTCTGCTTGTGCAGACATACCTGCCATGGAGCAAAAGCCAATGATGAGCGTCGGCCAGCAACGCTTCAGGGATGTTTTTCGTCAGACACCGCTCCACCGCCAATGGAGTGGCAGCAGATTTCGGCACAAGCCCCAATCTGTGGCTCACACGATAGACGTGGGTGTCGACGGGCATTGCAGCCTTTGAAAAGGCAACGGCAAGCATCACGTTGGCGGTCTTGCGCCCTACACCCGGCAGACTAGTAAGATCGTCGAGTGCCGAAGGGACCTTCCCTCCGAACTTCTCCTGTATGGCCAGCGAGAGTTCCACGAGGTGCTTTGCCTTGGAATTGGGATATGAAATGCTGCTGATAAACGAAAGCACCTCTTCAGGATCTGCCTCTGCCATTGCCGCTGCATCAGGATAATGCCTGAACAATTCCGGCGTCACCAGGTTCACCCTCTTGTCTGTGCATTGGGCGCTCAAGACTGTAGCCACAAGTAGCTGGAAGACGCTGCCGAATTCCAGTTCCGTAGTGACGTGTGGAGAAACTTCCACGAAATGTCTCAAGACAGCTTCATAACGTTCAGAGCGTTTCATATCTCAATTTCAATGAATATCTAGGTCGGTGACTTTAATAGTCGAGGATAATATGTTAAAAGACTATGTGGTCGAAGCATATTGTTGCCGTAGACTTTGTTATCGTAGACTATTGTTGTCATAGACTTTATTGTCGCAGACTATTATAGTCAAAACAATATCGTTTTCTAACGACTATATTTTGGTTTACTCAGCCTTCTCAGCAGCTTCTTCTGTAGCCTCTTCTGCATTTTCCTCAGGGTCAACGAAATTCGTCACACCGTTGGAAACCAGGATGTTATACCACTGGAGAAGCTTCTTGATGTCGCTATCGTGTACTCTGTCGCGGTCGTAGTCAGGAAGAATTTCGGCAAAATAAGCGTGAAGTTCATCCTTGCCACACTTCTTGTAGTCGAGCGAGCATACCTTTCCGTCCTCCTTGCGGAGCACAGAATCGAGAATATTCATCAATGGAACATCCTCAGCCATTGTATACATGGCGATGTCGGAAAGACTTGTCACTCTGTCGCTTGCGAAGATAGGCAGGCGGCGATGGGTTTCGTCCAAGGCTTCAACGATAAGATTCATCTTTGAACTTGACACAAGCTTATAAAGTCCGGGCTTTCCGGAAACTGACAAAATTGTAAAATCCATTTCAAATATTTGTTTAATAATTAATTAATAAGTTCTCATTATCGTCCCGACGATATCATAGGGACTTGACACATCAGCATACGTTCAGATTTCAGCGTAGGCGCAAAGCCGCCAGCACGTCGTCAATCTGCGGTTCCAAAGGTTTGTTGCCGTCGTTGAGGATAACGAAATCGCTTTTAGCCTCCATCTCCTCCTGACTCATCTGGCAGTTTATCCATTCTCTTGCCTTCTCTCGCGTTATAGAGTCGCGGGCGATGATTCTGTCCACTCTCACCTCTATCGGAGCTGATACGCAAACCACGCAGTCCACGAGCTTGTCGAATCCGCTCTCGAAGAGGATGGCACACTCCATGAAATGTAGTCCCGAGGCTTTGAAATCGTCGGCCACAGCGGGATGCACGATGGCGTTAATCCTTTTCTTGTTGTCTTCGGCGTCAAGAAGAAACTTTGAGATGACTGCCTTGTCGGGCTTTCCGTCTGCATAGGCATCCTGTCCTATCAGGTCTGTCAAAGCCTTTCTTACGGATGGCGACTCGCGCATTATGCGTTTGGCTGCGCTGTCGCAGTCGTAGACCTCTATCCCCCTGCTTTTCAACAAGGAGCAGACGTATGATTTTCCGCTTCCTATTCCGCCTGTAACGGCTGCTTTCATAATTGTCTCCATTATTATAGACAGCCACCATCGAGGGGCTATACCTGCTCTCTAATAGCCGCTGTCAATATTCTACCTATTTATATAATAGCTGCCAGAAAGAGAGTTCCTGTGGTATTTATGACTTTCTTTTACGCTACTGTTCTTCAATGAGGTAGTCCACATGTTCTATTTCGGTATGCGCATTCTTCACGCCATGCGGCACGGATGCAATCTTGAGCGTGCATTTGTCAGAAGGCGCTGAGAGAATCTCGTTGTAGTCTACCACCACCTTGAACTTGTTGGTGTTTATGGTTCTGAAGATGCTCGCGCCAACGGTGAAGACCACTTTAACCCTCGACGGGAATGTTCTCAACACCTTTCCCTCCGGCATGTTGAGCGCCGTGATGGGAACCTCTGCACTTTCCTCGGTAAGCACATCCGGATAGACAGCCATCCTGACACGGGAGGGCACGCATTTCACTCCTCTGATTTCCATGAGATCAAGGTCGCGTCTGATGGTGTCCTTGAGGTTTTTGATATTGATCCGCTCTGTGTAGATGTACTTTATGCTGTCGAGCATTTTCTGACTGCCGTACACATCCACCATATCGGGCGAGAATTCTATCTTCGCCAGATAATAGCTTGCGTCAGCCTGTATGTCTCCCGCCAGCCTTACGGGCAGCCGCTTGTGCATTCCGTAATTGTAGAAGTATTCCAGCTTGTCGGGCTTCACTCCTGTCACCTTCGACGAACTGTATAGTTCGGCATAGATCAGCTTGGTGAGTTCCGACGCAGACACGGAGCCATACCCCTTGTTCTTGATGTATGAAGAGAAGGGTATGTCTATCCTTTTCAGTTTGTCACCATATATATATGTACATAGAGTATAGCCTTTGTCTTTCACAGTCACCTTTATCGTGTCTTCGGTGTCGCTCGTCGGTACCACGTTTTTAGGTATGTTCACGATGCGCACGGGAATCCTGAGTTCTTTCTCATAGGTGTCGTTCAGGGCCAATAGCAACCAGAACGCTCCGCTCAGGGCGAGGAAGAACAAAAAAATCAGGAACTCCTTGTTCACGATATTGAAAAAGGAGTTTCTGACTATACTGTATATACTTTTCAGGATGCGTTTCATTATTTCTCCTTGCTGACGGTTGCAGAAGCTGCGACATCAGCAAATACAGAACCTTTGTCAACTGTTATAACCACGCCCTTTGCGATTTCGAGCTCGATTTTACCTGTAGCGATGTCCACTTTCTTGATGGTGCCGTAGATTCCTCCGCCTGTCACCACCTTTGAGCCCTCCTGCAGCGAGTTCTGGAAATTGCGTATTTCCTTCTGCTTTTTCTGCTGCGGACGTATCATGAAGAAATACATGATGGCAAAGATCACCACCATCATTATAAGGAACTGCATGCTGCCTCCACCCTGTTGCTGGGCAGCCAAAAACATTGTTGTGTTCATAATTTATTGTTATGTTTGTTTTAAATGTTAATCGTTTGTCTGTTTTTTTATGTCAAGCGTCTTGCCTGTTTTAATGTCAAGCACTTTACCTGTTTTAATGTCAGACGCTTTGCCTGTTTTAATGTCAGACGCTACGCCTGTTTATATGCCAGCCGTTATGCGTGCTGAATTACGGATGCGTCATCTTGTCGGCATCACCTTCATCATCTTGCCCGTGTCGATGAGGTAGCGGGCGATGGCGTCGAGCATTCCGTTGATATAGGAACCGCTTCTCGGAGTGCTGTAGAGTTTCGCCAGGTCAACGTATTCGTTGATGGTCACGTTCACCGGTATGTTCGGGAAGTTCATCATCTCTGCAATGGCTATCTGCATTATCACCACGTCCATATAAGCCAGGCGCGAGAAGTCCCAGTTGCGCGAGGTCTCGCTCATGAAGCGCTGATACTGGTCGGCGTTGAGGATTGTGGCGCGGAAGAGCTTCACGGCGAACTCCTTGTCTTCCTCGTCCTTATATTCCGGCAGGAGCTCCTGCAGTTCCTTGTTTGCCGGATCAAAGCGCTTGATGGTCTTGAGCACGAAGGTGTCCACGATTTCCTTGTCGTCGTTCCAGTAGAGACTCTTCTCCTCGAGCATGGCGTCAAGGTTGTCGTTGTCCATGATGATTGCCTTGTAGAGCTTGCGCCACGCCTCGCGGTCGGCTTCATACGAGTCGGTCTCGTCAGCCACATAGTCGGCATAGATCTGGCTCTGCTCTATCTGTGTGAGCAGGTTTCTCACGAACTCCACGCTGTCGTCCCATGTCTGCTTCTGATTCTCGAGATACTCATTGAGCTGCTTGTTCGCTTCGAGCTGAAGGGCGAACTTGTTGTTTGCAAACTTGCCTGAGGGCAGAGGTGTGCCTTCTCTCTTTGCACGGGAGAGCTCCACTTCATAGCGCAGGCGCGACTCTTTGGAAACAGCTACAATCAGGGACAGCAGACAATTATACAGGTCGTATGCCTTGGAGAGGCTGAACAGCAGCTCCTTCTCGGCATTATCCATGTTGTGGTTACCGTTTTGATAGTATGCGTAGGTTAACTGGACAATTTTTATCCTTATCAATTCTCTGTTTATCATCTTATAATATTAAAATGAACGTGTATTTCAAAAAAACCGATGCAAAAATACTTATTTTATGCGGTACTTGCAAGAAAACCACGGTGTTTTATCTATTTTTATTTATAATATTTGCGTATTAATCAAAAAAGAAATACCTTTGCACCGCTTTTTCGAGCACTACGTGAATAGAATTCTCGTGTGATGGTGAATTAAGCATTAATTATTAACAACTTAATTTAGAGTAACACAATTATGAAAGAAATTGAAGTAAAAGGCCAGAAGAGAACTGATTTGGGCAAGAAGGCAGCCAAGGCTATGCGTAAGGAAGGTCTGATTCCATGCAACCTCTACGGTGAGGCAAAGAACGCTGACGGCGCTCCTGAGGCATTGTCAATCGCTTGTCCTATGAGCGAGCTGAGAAAGATCGTCTACACTCCACACATCTACGTTATCAAGCTCGTCCTCGACGGCGAGGAGCGTACAGCGATTCTCAAGGAGCTTCAGTTCCATCCGGTAACAGACGCCCTCCTTCACGTTGACTTCTACGAGGTTAACGACCAGAAGCCTATCACAGTGGGCATCCCTGTCAAGCTCAACGGTCTGGCACAGGGTGTACGCGACGGTGGACGTATGAACCTCTCTATCCGCAAGATCGACGTTACAGCGAAATACCAGTCTATCCCTGAGCATCTCGACATCGACGTTACTGCCATGACTATCGGCAAGAGCATCAAGGTTGGCGACCTGCACTTCGAGGGTCTTGAGATGGCAACAAGCAAGAACGTTGTGGTTTGCTCAATCAAGGCTACACGTAAGTCTATCGCTGCAAGCCAGGCTGAGGCATAATGCCATAGATTTAGCAAGAAAAGAAATTTATCACGGGGTGGTTCTGAATTTTAATTTGGAATCACCTTTTTTTAGATTCACCCCAAATCGGTCATTAGGGCTTGCTTGGATTTTGATTTCTTAGAAGAGTGGATTTTGTTTGGCTTTTAATCAGTAATAACGAGCTATTGCGAATTAAAAACAAGCAAAAGACGCCTTATAAAGAGCAAAAGGCTGCAAGCAGTTATAAAATATCACATTGAACGGCCTAATGACCGTTTGGAGTTTAAAGCAATACGTAATGGAAAAATTCTTGATTGTAGGATTGGGAAACCCCGGCAGCGAATATTCGGGAACACGACACAACACGGGATTCATGGTGGTAGATGCCATGGCTGAGGAGGCTGGAGCCTCTTTCGACGACAAGAGATACGGATTCGTGGCTGAGACTTCGGTGAAGGGAAGGAAACTCTTTCTGCTGAAGCCTACCACATTCATGAACCTCAGCGGCAACGCCGTGAGATACTGGATGAACAAGGAGAACATACCCATGGAGCACCTGCTCGTGGTGGTGGACGACCTGTCTCTGCCACTGGGAGCCCTCAGGCTGAAAGGCAGCGGAAGCAACGGCGGACACAACGGACTGGGAAACATACAGTCGGTGATGGGCACGCAGAAATACGCACGTCTCAGAGTGGGAATAGGCAACGACTTCCCCAGGGGAATGCAGGTGGAATGGGTGCTCGGCAGATATGATTCAGAGGAAATGGAAACCCTCAAGCCGGCGATTAAGACTTCGTGCGAGATAATAAAGAGCTTCGCCCTTGCCGGCATTGACATAACGATGAACCAGTTTAACCACAAGAAATAAGGAAACATGCAAGAGTCTGCGAGAATAGACAAATGGCTGTGGGCGGCAAGGATCTTCAAGACCAGGTCGCTGGCTGCCGACGCCTGCAAGAACAGCCGCGTCACGATAAACGGAACGAGCGTAAAGCCTTCACACATCGTGAAATGCGGAGAGACGGTGAGCGTGAAAAAACCGCCGATAACCTATTCGTTCAAGATACTTCAATGTATTGAAAAGCGCGTGGGCGCAAAACTCATACAGGACATCTACGAGAATGTGACCGACCCGAAACAGTATGAGATACTGGAAATGAGCAGGATAAGCGGATTCGTGGACAGAGCCCGTGGCACAGGACGCCCCACGAAGAAAGACCGCCGCAGCCTCGACGCCTTCATAGAGCCTGCAATGTTCGGATTCGACGAATACGACGACGACGCCATGGACGACTGAAGCAAAACCGCCCGCAAGGGCAAGCTGCAATGAAAACAAACGGCAGGACGACCGTCTGGACGGTTGCCAGCCAAACCTAACATAATATAATCATAATAACATTTACCCAATATGAAGAACATAGCCATATTCGCATCCGGCAACGGAACAAACTGCGAGAACATAATCAGATACTTCGAGAACTCGGAAACGGTGTGCGTGGCTCTCGTGGTGTGCAACAACAAGAGTGCACAGGTGATAAAGAGGGCGGAGAAATTCGGAGTGCCCGTGGAAATAGTGAACAGAGAGGGATTCAAAGACAGCTCCAGAGTGCTGCCCCTGCTGGCCGGCCACAACATATCATACATAATCCTCGCAGGATTCATGCTCCTCCTGCCCGACTATCTCACGGAGGCTTACAAGGACAGGATAGTCAACATACACCCGTCGCTGCTGCCGAAATACGGCGGAAAGGGCATGTATGGCGACAACGTGCACAAGGCAGTGAAGGAAAACGGCGAAAAGGAAAGCGGAATAACAATCCATCTCGTGAACAACGAATACGACAAGGGGCAGATACTGAAACAGTACTCCACCCCACTCTCGCCCGAAGACTCCGCCGACGACATCGCCCGCAAGGTGCACGCACTAGAATACGAACACTACCCGGAAGTGATCGAGCAGCTGCTCAGCCGCTGACAGCAGCCATAATTACTGCCACAGGATTCCGCCACTCCTCCACGCCGGAACCCACCTGCTCTATCTAAAGAATAAAGAAAACATGAAAAGAACAATCCTTCTGGTCCCGCTCATATCTCTCAGCCTGGTCTCCCGCGCCCAATACAACGAGATACACAAGGCTGGGATAAAGACGCTGCAAGTGGTGTGCGGCGACAAATGGCTCGCGCTCCCGATAATGAAACTCCGTTCTGACAACCCAAGCCAGAACAGGATAAACATATCATTCGACGACCTGACACACACATACCACCGCTACACCTACAGCATCACCCATTGTGAAGCCGACTGGTCGCCGTCGGAGCAGCTCTTCGCAAGCGATTACATAGAAGGATTTGCCGAAGACAACACAATAGACGACATCACGGAATCCATAAACACAAACGTAGACTACACCCACTACGCATTCTCCATACCCAACGAGAAATGCAGACTGAAGCTCAGCGGGAACTACAAGGTCACGGTTGCCGACGGAGACACGGGCGAAGAGGTGATCACGGCATGCTTCATGGTGGTAGACCAGAAGGCGGGAATATCTATGGGCGCCACCACAAATACCGACATCGACACCAACCTCGCCCACCAGCAGATATCCATGAAGCTGTCGTACAACGCGCTGAGAGTGGCCGACCCCGAGACACAGATAAAGACCGTGGTGATGCAGAACAGGAGATGGGACAACGCCAGGCGCAACGCACAGCCACAATACAAGACGCCAAGCGGACTGGAATGGCGGCACAACAGGGAGCTCATCTTCGAGGCGGGAAACGAATACCACAAGTTTGAAACCCTCGCCACATCACACGCCACGATGGGGATAGACGAGATATCGTGGGACGGGGAGAACTACCACGCACACGTGTTCGCCGACGTGCCCAGGCCGAACTATCTCTACGACGAAGACGCCAACGGAGCCTTCTATATCCGAAACAGCGACAACATAGAGAACGAGAACACGTGCGACTACATGTACGTGCACTTCACGCTCGACAGCAAGGAAAGATACCCCGGCGACATCTATCTGAACGGCGAATGGACATACGACCGCTTCCTGCCCGAATACAAAATGGAATACAACGAGGAGAAACGGCGCTACGAGGCCGCCATCCTGCTGAAGCAGGGCTACTACTCATACCAATACCTGATGGAGGGCAGCGACGCCACCATGAAGACCTCCCCGTCAGAAGGGAACTTCTATCAGACGGAAAACAAATACCAGGCGTTGGTATATTACAGAGGACAAGGCGACAGGACAGACCAACTCGTTGGCTATCAGGAGATTCAGTTAAACCCAAACGGTCATTAGGCCGTTCAATTTAGCATTTTAATACTGCTAGCAGTCTTTTGTTTTTTTATAAGGCGTCATTTTCCTGTTTTTAATTCGCAACAGCCAGCTATTATTAAAAGCCAAACAAAATCCACTCTTCTAAAATTCCAAAATCCAAGCAAGCCCTAATGACCGATTTGGGTTAAAAGACAAACAAGATTCGTCCTTCCACAAGAGGAAGGCTTGTCGCTCCAAACCCCAAAGGCAGTCTGAAGCAAGGAGACGCAGCTCTAGTATCGACAGGACCGGCTATTATGAAAAAAGCTGAAAACATTTGGCTGTCTCGAAAATTATCATTACCTTTGGAGTAAATTTTAAAGCGACCGAAAGTGAAGAAAAAATTATACATACTACTGATATCCCTCATGCCGCTGGCAGGCTTCGCACAGAAGATAACGCTCGGCTCATGCGTGACCAAAGACGGAGGGCAATACAAAGGAGAGATGCTCGCGGGAAAGCCCAACGGCAAAGGAAACGCCATATATAAGAACGGGGACACTTATGAAGGCGAATACGTGAAGGGAAGACGCCAGGGATTCGGCGTGTACACATTCTCCGACGGAGAGAAATACGAAGGACAATGGTATCAGGACCAGCAGCACGGCAAGGGAACATACCACTTCATGAACAACAACAAATACGACGGACTCTGGTTCAGAGACTACCAGGAGGGGCATGGAGTGATGTACTACTACAACGGCGACAAATACGACGGAAACTGGTATCACGACAAACGTAACGGAAAAGGACGATACACCTACGCCAGCGGAGCATACTACGACGGACAATGGAAAGACGACAAGAAATGCGGCGAAGGGTTCTTCGACTGGGGTGACGGAACCACATACAAGGGAATGTGGCTCGACAACATGCGCTCGGGAAAGGGAGTGAACAAATACTCCGACGGAGACGTGTATGAAGGTGAATGGCTCGAAGACATGCAGAACGGCAAGGGAATATACAGATTCAGAAATGGAGACGTGTATGAAGGCGACTACCTGCACGGCAAACGCACTGGTGAAGGAATATTCAGATTCGCCAACGGAGACAAATACACAGGACACTTCAGCGAGGGGAACATGGAAGGAAACGGCACCTTCGCATGGAAAAACGGAGACGTGTATGTGGGCTCATGGAAGCAAGACAAGCAGAACGGACACGGAAAGCTGACAAAGAAAAACGGCGACGTGTTTGAAGGCGAATTCAAAGACGGACTGCAGAACGGAACGATGATAATCCACTTTGCCGACGGAAGGAAATTCAAAGGAGTATACAAAAACGGAAAACGCAACGGAAACTCAATAGAAGTGGACAAAGACGGCAAAAGGACTGAAGGAGAATACAAGGACGACCTGAAAGACGGAAAGTTCATCATAAAAGACCGAAACGGAAACATCACCGCACAGGAGATGTACAGGATGGGCAGAAAGTCCTGACAATCAAAGAGCTGTAACAAAAAGGCACGGAAAACCGACTGCCGAAAGACTGAGGGACCAATGGCTGAAAGGAACAGGAAACCCAATGACTGAAAGGCAAAGAGGCCGCCAGCCCGGAATGACGCAGCGCAAACGGAAAACGAACAACAACGGAGCCCCAAACACGGAGCGACGGACAAACGACAAATCTAAAAAAAAAACAAAGCATCATGGTAATTGACACAATCGACAACCTGGAGAAGTACGCGACACTCAACCCGCTCTTCAAGGACGTGGTGGAATTCATCAAAGCAAACGACCTCAACACTCTCGAGGAAGGAAAGCACTTCATCAAGGACAAAGACCTCTTCGTCAACATACAGACCGCAAAGGGCAAGACAAGACAAGAGGCAAAGCTGGAGACACACAAGAGGATGATCGACATACAGATTCCGCTCTCGGCAGAAGAGACATTCGGATACACACCACTATGCAACCTGCCAGAAGAGGAATACAACGAAGAGAAAGACATCACGAAATACGCTATCCTCGCCGACACATATTTCACATGCAAGCCTGGGGAATTCGCAATATTCTTCCCTCAAGACGGCCATGCGCCATGCGTGTCGGAAGAGCCTCAGTTCAAGAAGGCTATATTCAAAGTGCTGGCATGACGCCCGCATACAGCGGAACAATGAGAGGAGGATAAACATCAACTAACGAAACAACTATCAGTAAATCATGGCAAGCAGAACAACGAAAGCCGATTTGCGGAAAACGGCAACGGCGAAAAAGGACCGGCCCAGACATATAGGCATCGTGCAGAAAGACCCGTATCTCGAACCATACGAAGACGCCATACGTGGCAGACACGAGCATGCGGAATGGAAAAAGAACCAGCTGACAAACAACGGAAAGAAGACGCTTGCCGCATTCGCCAGCGGACACGACTACTACGGACTACACAAGATGAAGCGCGGATGGGTGTTCAGAGAGTGGGCGCCGAACGCAACCGACATCTATCTCGTGGGCGACTTCAACAACTGGACGGAGGACGAAAGATACAGAGCCAGAAGAATAGAGGGAACGGGAAACTGGGAACTCAAGCTCTCTGAAAAGGCGATGAAACACGGCGACCTCTACAAGATGCACGTGTATTGGCAAGGAGGCGACGGAGAGAGAATACCGGCATGGGCACAAAGAGTGGTGCAGGACGAAGAAACCAAGATATTCTCGGCACAGGTGTGGAACCCCGAACCTTATGTGTGGAAGAAAAACAAATTCGCCCCATGCAAATCGCCGCTACTCATATACGAATGCCACATCGGAATGGCGCAGGACGCCGAAAAGGTGGGCACATACACGGAATTCAGAGACAACGTGCTGCCCAGAATACAGAAAGACGGATACAACTGCATACAGATAATGGCAATACAGGAGCACCCGTATTACGGATCCTTCGGCTACCACGTGAGCAGTTTCTTCGCACCGTCGAGCCGTTTCGGAACACCCGAAGAACTAAAGTCGCTCATCGACACGGCACACGGGATGGGAATTGCTGTGATAATGGACATCGTACACAGCCACGCCGTGAAAAACGAAACCGAAGGGCTGGGAAACCTGGCAGGAGACCCCTGCCAATACTTCTACGGAGGCGACAGAAGGGAACACCCTGCATGGGACAGCCTGTGCTTCGACTACGGAAAAGACGACGTGGTGCACTTTCTGCTCAGCAACTGCAAATACTGGATGCAGGAATTCCGATTCGACGGATTCCGGTTCGACGGAGTGACCTCGATGCTGTACTACAGCCACGGACTGGGAGAGGCGTTCTGCAACTACGGCGACTACTACAATGGTCATGAAGACGACAACGCCATCTGCTATCTCACACTCGCCAACGAACTCATACACGAAATCAACCCCAAGGCTATAACAATAGCCGAAGAGGTGAGCGGAATGCCAGGACTGGCTGCCAAGGTAAAAGACGGAGGAATAGGATTCGACTACAGAATGGCGATGAACATCCCCGACTACTGGATAAAGACGATAAAGGAGAAAAGAGACGAAGACTGGAAGCCGAGCAGCATCTTCTGGGAGGTGAAGAACAGAAGGCCCGACGAGAAGACTATCAGCTACTGCGAAAGCCACGACCAGGCTCTCGTAGGCGACAAGACGATAATATTCAGACTGATCGACTCCGACATGTACTGGCACTTCAAGAAGGGCGACGAGAACGGAACCGTGGAAAGAGGAATAGCCCTGCACAAGATGATAAGACTCGTCACGGCAACGACCATAAACGGAGGATATCTCAACTTCATGGGCAACGAGTTCGGACACCCGGAATGGATTGACTTCCCACGCGAAGGCAACGGATGGAGCTATAAATACGCGCGCAGACAATGGAACCTCGTAGACAACAAGGAACTGGACTACCACTATCTGGGCGACTTCGACAAGAGGATGCTCGAGACGATGAAGATGGTGAAGAACTTCCAGAACACCAGACTGCAGGAAATCTGGCACAACGACGACGACCTGATACTGGCATACATGAGGGGAGACCTGCTCTTCGTGTTCAACTTCAACCCTGTCAAATCGTTCACAGGATACGGATTCCTCGTGCCAACAGGCTCCTACGACGTGGTGCTCAATACAGATGCAAAGGAATATGGTGGATTCGGGTTTGCCGACGACAGCATCACCCACCTCACAAATTACGACCAACTGTATGTGGACCAGCATAAAGAATGGCTGAAGCTATACATTCCGGCAAGATCTGCAGTAGTATTGAAGAAGAATTAAAATGACCAAAAGTATATTCACAAACAGAGGCAATGACACATGGATTGCAGAAATTGCATGTGCCATTGTCTTTTGCATTTTCACATTCGCCTACCTGTTTTTTTATCAGGCAGACCTCCTGACAATGGAGCAGCACGTATTGTCTGACGGACTGACAAAATACAACCGCACCATTGGAGCTGTCATCATCACGGCAATCCTGCTACTGCTTCAGCAGGGAGTGGACGCGGCAACGAAGAGGACAATCAAGATGCCGGCACTCACCTACTTTCCCTCGGCGATGCTGCTGGCGATGCTCACCGACATCAGTCCGAGCATAGACCACGGCTACTCTATTGGCAAATGGGCATGGCTCGCCCCCCTGCTGCTCACGGCTTGGGGAGGAGCGGCGTATGTTTCGGCAAGACATAAAGACAGCGACAGCCCGAAGCAGAAAACCATAGTGCAGACTATATGGGAAAACATTCTGGTAATGGCCGCCCTATATATTTTCATAGGCGCCACGGCAAACACAGACAGAGTGTTCCACGAGAGGATGAAAATGGAAGTGATGGTGGCTGAAGGCAAATACAAGGATGCGCTCAACGTGAAGACAAGCAAGGCTGACAAAGACTCCACAATCACGATGCTCAGAGCCTACGCCCTGGCAAGAGAGGGCAAGATGGGCGAAAGACTGTTTGAATACAGAGTGTGTGGAGGGTCGGAAGCACTGCTGCCAAACGGCAGTACGGTGAAGAGTCTGCTCCTGCCTAAATATGAAATATTCCGCTTTGTGGCAAAGCCGGCAGTAGAGAAGATGGGGGTGACACAGTATCTGAAATGGATGAAAAAACACAGATACGCCAAAAAGCCGCTCAGGGACTATCTGCTCTGCGCCTATCTTATGGACAGGAAGATTGACCTCTTCGTGAAAGAACTCGTGGACGACAAGGAAACGGAAATCGAAAAACTGCCGAAACACTACAGAGAGGCTCTGATATTATACAACCACATCAGGTCGAACCCTATGGTATCTTACCACAACGACATCATGGACACCGACTACACAGACATGCAGAACATTCTGAGAAGCGTAACGAACAAGAAAGAGGCAATGTCGATGGCTGGAAAATCATACGGCAACACATACTGGTATTATTATTTCTCAGGAAAGTGAAGTGGAAAGACTGCATTTTCTTGAACAAAAATTTCAAGCATAAATAAATTTAGCTTAATTTTGCATATCTGCATCAGTAATGAATGTGTAGAGAAGAATGTTTAAACAACTAAGGAAGAAAAGCAATATATAAAGGAGAAAAGACAATGAAAACGGAAGATGACATAAAGAAAGCAGTAGAAGTGATGAGAAACGGCGGGATTATATTATACCCCACCGACACGATATGGGGCATAGGCTGCGACGCCACAAACAGAGACGCCGTGGAAAGGATCTACAAGCTGAAGCGACGCGACGACCACAAGGCAATGATCTGCCTCGTGGACTCTGACGCAAGGCTGCAAAGATACGTGAGAAACGTGCCGGAAGTGGCATGGGACCTGCTTGAGCTGGCTGAAAAACCGACAACCGTGATATTGGACAATGCCGTAAACCTGGCAGACAACCTGATAGCCGACGACGGAAGCATAGCGATGAGAATTACCAAAGAACCGTTCTCCAAAGAATTATGCTACAGATTCCAGAAGCCGATAGTATCCACAAGCGCAAACATCAGCGGAGAACCCGCCGCGCAGAATTACATGGACATCAGCGAAGAGATACTGAATGGCGTGGACTATGTGTGCTGGTCGAGAAGACAGGAGCACAAGCCCCACAACCCATCAAGCATCATAAAGCTGTCGGAGAACGGCGAGGTGAAAATCATCAGATAGAAAAGAGAAAGACTTGAGGAACAAATCATGCACGAAAAAATATCAGCGCTGCTGAACCAGTTCATAGAATGGCGCACAAGACACATTACCAACAAGCAGTTCACATTGATACTGAGCCTGGCTGTCGGTTTCCTTGCTGCAGTAGCAGCAAGCATACTACACACGCTCATCAAGCAGATACAGCATCTGCTCACGGTGGGATTCGACATCGACGGATTCAACTGGCTATATCTCATATATCCGGTGATAGGAATCTTCCTCACGTCGCTATTCGTAAGATACATCGTGAGAGACAACATCAGCCACGGAATAACACGCATCCTATACGCCATCAGCAGCAAGAAAAACAGACTTAAAGCCCACAACTGCTGGAGCTCCGTGATAGCGTCTGCCATCACCATCGGATGCGGAGGAAGCGTGGGAGCCGAGGCGCCTATCGTGCTAACTGGCTCAGCGATAGGAAGCAACCTGGGAAGGCTGTTCAAGATGGACAACCACACGCTGATGCTGCTCGTGGGATGTGGCGCGGCAGCTGCCATCGCAGGAATCTTCAAGGCGCCGATAGCCGGACTGGTGTTCACGCTCGAGGTATTGATGATAGACCTGACGATGGCTTCACTCCTGCCAATACTCATAGCCAGCGTGACGGCAGCATGCTTCACATACATATTCTCGTCGGACGGAGTGCTCTTCGATTTCCATGTTGACGGAATGTGGACTCTCTCAAGAGTGCCCGCATATATACTGATGGGAGTGGCTGGCGGAATAATAAGCCTGTATTTCATGCGCACGATGACAGCATGCGAGGGCGTGTTCGGAAAACTCAAAAACCATCCATACATAAAGCTGGCTCTCGGAGGAGCTATGCTGAGCACGCTCATTGCCTTGTTCCCCGTGCTCTATGGCGAAGGATACCACAGCATCAACATACTGCTCAACGGAAGGACTCCGCAGGACTGGGACCAAATCCTCAACAACTCTCTCTTCTACGGACACAGCAACCTACTCGTGGTGTATGTACTGCTGGTATTACTCACCAAAGTGTTTGCCACATCGGCAACCAACGGAGGAGGAGGATGCGGAGGAACATTCGCACCATCATTGTTCATCGGAGCCTATGTGGGATTCTTGTTCGCAAGACTCTGGAACGTGTATGAAATCGGAATTTACGTGCCTGAAAAGAATTTCGTGCTCCTGGGAATGGCTGCCGTAATGGCGGGAGTAATGCATGCTCCGCTCACGGGAATATTCCTTATAGCCGAAATAACCGGAGGCTACCAGATGTTCATTCCGCTGATGATTGTCAGCATCTGCTCATATCTTACCATCATCATCTTCGAACCGCACAGCATATACGGCATGCGACTGGCAAGGCAGGGAAAACTCATCACCCATCACACAGACAAGGCAATCCTCACGCTCATGAACATAGACAGCGTGATTGACAAGAACATCAGCCACGTGCCTGAGGACATGGACCTCGGAGCTCTCGTACACGCCATAAGCAGAAGCCACACCACCATCCTGCCCGTTCTAGACGAAGGCGGGAAGTTCATGGGAGAAATCGATATGTCGAAGCTCAGGCACATAATATTCAGGACGGAACTTTACCACCACTTCAAGGTGAAGCAGCTAATATCCCAACCGCCATGTGTGCTCAGCGTGAACGACCCTATGGAGACAGTGATGAAGAATTTCGACCAGACAGACGCCGGAATGCTGCCTGTACTTGAAACCGACGGCACGTTGAGAGGCTACGTAAGCCGCTCGCATCTATATTCCACTTACAGGAAAATGGTGGCAGACATGTCGGCTGAATAACCGCAGAAACACACCTATAAGACAATAAAACCGCCGAATTGCGAACGCAAAACAAGCGACAAGCATACTACAAACAAGCGGTTGTCAGATGACAAACAACGTAAAAGCAAGCTAACGAGGAGACAAAACTTCTGTCAGCTTGCTTTTATCATTAAGACAAAAATGCGTTTATCCCAAATCGGTCATTTGGGCTTGCTATATATTACCAATCTGAGTTTACAGCTTAACCTAACAGACAGGTCTACAATTTCACTTTCCAGCCCGAAACATCCTTACCATTAAGGAAATCGCGCGCCTCCATCCTCTTCTTGCCGCTAAGCTGGATGACTTCAAGCTGCAGCTTATAATCGGAAGCATTGACAAGCAGACGACCCTGGTCTACGGTAAACAGTCCTACACCACCGTCGGAAGGGATTTCCGTCTTGGCTGCCTTATATATCTTGAGCACAGATTCCTTTCCCTTGTCGTCGAGCACGGCAGTCCATGCTCCTGGCACTGGTGAAAGACCACGAATGAAGTCATAAACCTTCTTCACAGGCTGATTCCAAGAAATATTACACGTATCCTTGAAAATCTTTGGGGCTGAATGCAAATCTGACGATGAAGCCACCATGTCGCTTTGAGCCATAGACTCAACATGGCCGTCGCCTTCCAACATCTTGTCGATAGTCTTCAGAGCGAGATTTGCTCCCAACTCCATCAGACCGTCATAAACATTCTCCACATTGTAGTCGTCGTGGATGTCGAAGGTGTCTTGCATTATAATCCTGCCTGTGTCAATGTCGTGGTCGAGGAAGAAAGTGGTGACTCCTGTCTGTACCTCACCATTGATGACTGCCCAGTTTATAGGTGCTGCGCCACGATATTGCGGCAGCAAGGCGGCATGAACATTGAATGTGCCGAAATGCGGCATAGACCATACCACCTCTGGAAGCATGCGGAACGCCACTACCACCTGGAGGTCGGCATCATAGGCACGCAAGGCTTCAACAAACTCCGGGTCTTTCATCCTGACGGGCTGCAGAACCGGGATGTTCTTGCTCATCGCATATTGCTTTACAAGCGAGGGCTGAAGCGTGTCTTGATGACGGCCCACGGGTTTGTCGGGCTGGGTCACCACGGCAACGACGTTATAGCCACCCTCCACGAGTTTGCTCAACGTACCGACGGCAAACTCCGGAGTACCCATGAACACTATACGTAAATCTTTCTTTTCCATTTGATTATTCAACAGTAACTGATTTTGCGAGGTTTCTTGGCTGGTCCACATTAAGGCCCTTGAACACAGCTACATGATAGGCTATCAGCTGCAACGGCAAGACAGAGAGCAATGGTGCCACTACAGGCAAAGTGGCAGGAATCTCAATTGTGGCCTCGGCAATGTTTTTCACCGCTTCATCGCCTTCTGTGACAATTGCGATGATTCTGCCATTACGGGCTTTCACCTCCTGGATGTTGCTCAATATCTTCTTGTATAGCTGATGGTGGGTGGCAACGAAAACCACAGGCATATTCTCATCAACCAATGCAATCGGACCATGCTTCATCTCTGCTGCCGGATAACCCTCAGCATGGATATAACTGATTTCCTTAAGTTTCAGAGCTCCCTCAAGAGCTACAGGATAGTTGAAGCCACGCCCCATATAAAGAGCATTGCGGGCATAGGTCAGAGTGCGCGAAATGTCTTTTGTCAAAGCATCCTGCTCCAACACCTTCTTCATCTTCTCTGGTATGAGAGCCAACTCTGTAACGTATTTCTCAAACTCCATCTGGGAAATGCTGCCCAGTTCATGACCCAGAGCCAGGGCAAAGAGGGTAAGAACCATCACCTGACCGGTAAACGCCTTGGTTGAAGCCACACCAATCTCCGGACCGACATGAGTATAAATACCTGTATCGGAGGCACGGGCTATACTTGAACCTACTACATTCACGATACCGAAACACAGGGCACCTCTTTCCTTTGCCAATTCAAAGGCGGCAAGAGTATCTGCAGTCTCTCCACTCTGGGAAATGGCTATGACGACATCTCCTGGCTGAATGACAGGCTTGCGGTATCTGAACTCTGAAGCATACTCCACATCAACAGGAATCTTCGCCCATTGCTCTATCATCTGCTTGCCAATCAGACCAGCATGCCATGAAGTGCCACAGGCTACGATAATGAAACGGCTGGCACGCAAAAGCCTGTCGCGATGCTGGTTTATCGCACTGAGCACAATCTTCTTCTCATCTGCCAGCAATCTTCCTCTGATACAATCGGAGATACAGCGTGGCTGGTCATAAATCTCTTTGAGCATGAAATGTTCATAACCTCCCTTCTCAAGAGTATCGAGATTTACGTCCACTTCCTTGATCTTAGGGTCTACATCCTCATTGTCGAGTGTATGGATCTCCATTTTCTGTCCTACCTTCAGCAGAGCCACCTCTCCATCATTCAAATATACCATCTGCTTGGTGTATTCCACGATAGGCAGAGCGTCTGAAGCAAGGAAAAATTCCTTGTGGTCTTCACCAATTCCGACTACAAGCGGACTTGACTTTCTAGCCACTACGATTTTGTCTGGGTTCTCCTTGTCAACCACAGCAATGGCATATGCTCCCGTTACTCGACGCAAAGCCGAAACTACGGCACCTTCCAGATCCTTGCCGTACTCATCCTGTATGAACTGAATCAACTGAACAAGCACTTCGGTATCTGTAGAACTCTTGAAGGTAAAACCCTTGCCCTCAAGAAAAGTCTTCAGATTGGAGTAGTTCTCGATAATGCCGTTATGAACAAGGGCCAATCTGCCATTTTGTGAGACGTGGGGATGAGCATTCAATGTAGAAGGCTCTCCATGTGTAGCCCAACGAGTATGGGCAATGCCAATATGACCGGATATGTCTTTAGAGGCAGCAGACTCTTCCAGATTGCTGACCTTACCCTTAGACTTATAAATGTTCATCTTATGGTCGCCGGCAAGAAGAGCAACGCCTGCCGAGTCATAACCACGATATTCCAGACGATGCAAACCTTTTATCAAAATCGGATAAGCATCTCTATATCCTATATATCCTACTATACCACACATAATTTATCTAATTAAAAATTGTTGTTAAAAAACTAATCCGTATCGAATGATATTTGTACGCAAAGGTAACAAATAAAAATAAAACAATAGAAGATTTTCTATCTTTTATGTAATTGAGAACCAAGACTGGATTCCTCTTCAATACATAATACCCAATGAAAGCAAAGACGTCATTTCACCTTATTGAACACGAACCTTACGATGATGAAATTGACTGGTATTGATATTGCATACGCAGGAATCGGCGCCAGAGCTTTATGAATTCCTAACCAGGCAAAAAAATTGAGCAGGCTTACTTGCAGCATGAAATTTATACAATGGGCAATTATAAAGCCCATGCCATTACGCTTCGTGGTCTTCTTCTTGAACGTGAAATACGCCGACATCAAATAATTGAACACGAAACTCAAAAAATAGCCGACGGCAAAAGCCAATGACATATTGACCGACAGCAAAAGCAGTACAAAATATATACCATAATGCAACGCTGTAGCCAACCCGCCTGTTATTATAAAGCGGAAAACCTCTGATTGGGTGAACGATCTGATATTTGCCATTAAAATATTCATCACAAGAAATGTATCAAAAAGCCGGCCTCCCAAAAGGAAGACCGACTTCTTAAGAAATTGATCAGGATATTAAAATCATTTTCTTGACCACCAATGCTTTTTCTTTGGAGGTTCCTGATTCAAATCAGTCAACATACTTTCCTTCAACACTCTGCGGTAACTCTTGCCACTACATATCATCTGATATATCAGCCCCCATTCCGGTAGACCGCCGATGTTTCTGTCATCAATGAATATATCAGCCTTGATTTTCCTGCTGAAATGGTTGTTGTTCTGAGCGCCGTTCTCTTCGGGATAATCCTTGTTTACTGCCCAGAATTCCACGCCCCTTTCCCTGCACCACTCCACGGCTTCATCCAGAAGCTTGCCTTCTCTTACTGACCATAAGATCAATTTATGCCTGTCAGCAATGAGCTGTTTGAGGGTGTCGGTGGCAAAAGGTATTTCTTCACCGATCTCAGGATAACGATGTTCTACAATCGTTCCGTCAAAATCAACTGCTATCGTCATTATTTCAACTTCAGAGAGTTATCGTTTTCATTGCCATACTTGTTGCCATAGGTGCCGTAGGTTCCATATCTAGAAGAACCGTATTTGCCATAGCTTCCATATTTGCCATAAGAACCATAATAGCGGTATTTACCGTATTTGCCTACACCGTAATAGTAGCCGTATTTCTTCTTCGACATGTCGATGCCATTGAGTACAATAGACATGTTAGGAAGTTTCTTCTCGGCATTCAACTGGTTGATGAGGCCGAATGCAGACTTAGGAGTATAGTCGGCACGACACATGAAGACAGTAGCGTCTGAAACCTTTCCAACCTGGAGAGTGTCTGTGACCAGACCTACTGGAGCAGTATCGATAAGTATGTAATCGTAATGCTCCTTAAGCTGATCGATAACGGTGTAGAGGGAAGGACGTGTCACGATTTCTCCTGGGTTTGGAGGAATAGGACCAGCCATAAGCAAGTCAAGATTAGGATTAATCTCAGAGGGGAGTATTTCCTTTTCCATATCAGTCCAAGTAGGGTTGTCCTTCATCAGCAACTTGGTTATACCGTTATGATGGTTGTCTATCTCGAACAGCTCAGCCAATCTTGGCTTACGGATGTCAAGACCTACGAGGATTACTTTCTTTTCAAGCAAGGCGAAACTTATTGCCAGGTTTGCAGCATTGAAGGTCTTGCCCTCACAAGATGTTGAAGAGGTGAACATGATAACCTTTTGTCCCTCCTTAAGCATAAACTGAAGGTTTGTTCGCATAGAACGGAATATCTCTTCCATCTGGTTGTTCTGGTTTTCATGCACAACGATATCCGCACGTGTCTTCACAGCGTCGTTGGCTACGGCAACGTCTGCGATAATAGGAAGATCGGTAAGCGATTCAACATCATCATGACCTTCAATACGATAACGGAAGAACTGGATAACATACAGAATTCCGGCAGGGATACACAGACCGAGAACAAAGCCAATAAGCATAATCATAATGCTCTTTGGACTGATTACACCAGCAAACTGAGGCAACTCGATAAGTTTACCCTTATCAGCCGTAGCTGCCAGTGAAATGGAGTTTTCCTCTCTCTTCTGCAGCAACATCAGATACAGGCCGGACTTAACCTCCTGCTGACGTCCTATCTGTGTCAGTATCCTTTCTTGCTCTGGAGTTCTTGCCACTTCACTGTTATACTGACCATATTGTGAAGCCACAGCATCGCGCTGGATTTCAAGATTACGTTTCGCCTGTCCGAGCGCCATCTTGATGCTCACGCTGATGTCATTAAGCTGAGAGGTCAGCTCCTCTACGACAGGAGAGCTTTCTGATGCAGTGCGCAGGAGTCGGTTTCTCTCCAATGCCACCTTATTATAATCATTGATCAATGAAGTGGAGGCAGCATCCTGCAGACCGACGTTAGAAGGAATTACCTGATACTTATTGCCAGGACGCTCCACGAACTGTATCAAACTGTTCAAGAGAGAGATTTGGGTTCCGGCATCTTTAAGTTTCTGCTCATAAGAAGAAAGGTTAGTAACGCTATTGCTGGCACCAGTCTTGATGTCAACGAGTCTGTTGCTTCTCTTATAGTCCTCGAGAGCCCCCTCAGTAGTACTCAATTCGGCATTGATCTTCTCAAGTCGCTCATTGACGAATGCTTCAGTACGCCTTGCTATCTCATTCTTGTCTTCGTTAGCCTGTCTGTTATAACAGATAGCCAACTGGCTCAGATAATCAATACCGCGCTGGATATTCTGGTCATTGAGCTGGAGATTCAACGTTGAAGAAGAAGCACTGGTCTGGGAAACGGCAAGCGAACCACTGTATTTGCCAGCCATAGCCATAGGAGAACAGATTGAAACGATTTCTTCATCACCGTCATTCATCACACGTGTGGCGTTTCTTGTAAGATAAATCGTGCCTGCCTTGGTACGAATTGTAGCAGGCAGCATCTTTACTGTCGTGTTTATCTCATATGGTCCTGAATACATGTTCTCACCAAGCGAAACGAAATATGTTCCATTAACAACATAACTATCTCCATCTCTCTTGATAGTCATGTTTACAGGCTGGTTCAACTTCTCTACATGAGCAGGATCCATATCAACGTTCACTGCCTGGTCTTTATAAAGGATGTTGTTCTTGAAACGTCCCTTGTTCCAATATGATACATAGAGCTTAAGATCTCTCACAGCCTCGGCTGCAAGGGTCCTCGTCTGAAGAATTTCCATCTCATTCTCCAAGCCATAGTTGTTGGAGATAATACCAAGGTTCGCCATCTCACTAAGTCTTCCTCGTCTTCCATTATCACCATCATCTTTGACAAGCAACTTGGCAACAGTGGAATATACAGGCGTCGAATATCTCAGATACAGATATGACGCACCTATACAAATGATAAGTGATAGTACAAACCATTTCCAATTCAGAAGGAACAAAGTGAATATTTTCTGAAAATCGAAAGAAGATTTTTCGTTTTCTTCATCGATAGAATAAAGATTTTTTTGTTGTTCAACCACCATATGATATTTAATTTTTATTGTTTACTAAATTATAGAGATACTGCCCATAATTATTCTTCATCATAGGCTTGGCTATTTCAAGAAGCTGAGCATCTGTTATCCAACCTTGTTTATATGCGATTTCTTCAAGACAAGCCACTTTCAGTCCCTGGCGTTTTTCTATCACCTCTATAAAGGTACTGGCCTCCGACAAGCTGTCATGGGTTCCTGTATCGAGCCATGCGAAACCTCGCTGAAGAGTCTTTACTTTCAAATCGCCACGTTTCAGATATTCCTGGTTGACGGTGGTTATTTCAAGCTCGCCCCTTGCGCTTGGTTTAATGGTCTTGGCTATACGGACAACATCATTGGGATAGAAATACAATCCGACTACAGCATAATTGCTTTTGGGGCATTCCGGCTTTTCTTCAATACTCAGGCAGTTGCCTTCTGCATCAAATTCCGCCACGCCATATCTTTCAGGATCATTGACATAATATCCGAAGACTGTTGCCTTTTTCTCTTTCTCTGCAGTCTTCACACTATCTTTAAGCAGACCGGTAAAACCGGATCCATAAAATATGTTGTCACCAAGCACAAGACACACGTCATCATTTCCGACAAAATCTTCACCGATTATAAAAGCCTGCGCCAACCCATCTGGGGATGGCTGTTCCGCATACTGGAAGCTTACACCGAAATCCGATCCGTCACCCAGAAGCCTTTTGAAACCAGGCAAATCATAAGGAGTAGAAATTATAAGAATTTCCCTTATGCCAGCCAACATCAGAACTGATATCGGATAATAAATCATTGGCTTGTCGAAAATAGGTATAAGCTGTTTGCTGATACCTTTTGTTATAGGATAGAGGCGTGTTCCGGACCCACCTGCCAAAACGATTCCTTTCATTTTAGTGCCGTTTAAATAATTAAATTCTAATTTAATCGCAATCTCATATTGACATAAGAATATCTTATTATGGACTGCAAAGGTAATAATAAAAATTACATTATTCAATTTTTATTTTGATTTTTGCTGAAAATCAAGTACATTTGCATAAACTTTTAATTCGACATAACAACTTTATCATATAAAACATTAAAATCAATCATAATGAGCATATTCAGCAAGTTATTTGGACACAAAGATAATGAAGAGCAAAAGATAGGCGGAATGGAAGACTACATGACCCTGATCAGAGTATATTTCCAGGCAGCTATCGCAGAACGAGTCGGCATCACAAACCTTAACGCCCTACCCGACCTCAGACAGTTCAAGACTTCACTCCACATACCTACAGTCAACAATAAATTAGGTATAGGAGAAAAATCACACTGCAAAAAAATGCTGCGTGACATATATGGCACCGAAGACTATTTCTTCAAAGAAATCGACCAAAGCATCAGAAAAGGATGTTCGAAGATGCAAGACGTGCAGGTTTACCTTTTGCAGTTCCAGAATTTCACACAGAATCTCATGATGCTTACCGGCAACTTGATGAAATTCAAATTGAGACTTCCTTCTATATTCAAGAAGGCATTATATTCTATGACGGAAAAAACCATTTCCGACATCTTCAACAAGAATAATTACACGGACCAAAGCGTACTGAAAGCGGTTGTTGAAGTAAGACAATACGACAAGCGTTTGGGATTCAGCCAAAAATGGACAACAGACTTTGTATATCAGGTAGTCATGCTGGCAAAAAAGGAGAAAAAGCCTCAAAACGAAGAATAAGACAAGGCTTTTGTACGAAAAATTTGTACGATAAAACAAAAAACATTAAATTTGTAGGCAAAATAGTATCTGATGGCTGACAATGATAAAATCATAACACTTTTTACAACGCGCATAAGGCAGATGATTCTCCAATATAAAGAAACCAAGAAAGAGAATGAAGAGCTTTATGAAATGGTTGATGCCAAAGAGGCAGAAATCAAGCAGTTGAAATTAGAGTTGGAGCAGGCACAGAACAACTACAAAAGCTTGAAGACAGCCAGAATGCTGGAAGTTGCTGATGGAGACATCGAAGAATCAAAGAAAAAGATAGCTTCCATGATCAGGGATGTCAACAAGTGTATCACACTGTTAAGCGGAAAATAACCAGAGTGATGGCAGGAGAAGAAGAAAAACTACATATAAGATTGCATATCTACGATACAGACATGCCGGTCGTGATTGACCGTGCAGACGAGTTTACGTATCGGGAAGCGGCAAAAGATATCAACAAGGCCATAAACGCTTATTCTGAAATTTTCAAAGGAAAGAAAAGCGATAAGGAAATTTTGTATATGGCACTTATTGATATCACTTATAATTATGAGGTGGAGAAAATGAAAAATGACACCACCCCCATAAATGACATTCTCTCTAAAATCACGACTGAAATAGAGGATGCACTCAAATAGCAGCATCTGTTTCGCCAACAGTAACAATCTGAAAGAGAGAATAATAACTTAAAGTAATAAATAAATGATAACAGCAGCAATAGTAGTGGCCGCCCTTATTGTGGGTGGACTATGCGGATATTTTGTTTTCCGTTACATAATAAATGGAAAATACAAAGAATTGATGGACACCGCACAAAAGGATGCGGAAGTTTTGAAAGAAAAGAAAATGCTTGAGGTAAAGGAGAAATTCCTGAACAAAAAAGCAGAACTTGAAAAAGAAATCCAGTCAAGGAACCAGAAAATCCAGCAAAGCGAAAACAAACTCAAGCAAAGAGAAATAAGCCTCAACCAAAGACAGGAGGACATGGCTCGCCGCAAGCAGGACGTTGAGCAGCAACAGCAGCGTATCGACAACGAAAAGAAACTCCTCCAGATCAAAGCTGACGATCTTGAGAAGATGCAACAGCAAGAACGCGAGAAACTGGAGGAACTTTCCGGTCTGAGTGCAGAAGAAGCGAAAACGCGATTGGTTGAAAGCATGAAAGACGAAGCTCGCACAGCAGCTGCAAGCTATATCAATGAGATAATGGACGAAGCCAAACTTAACGCCAACTCACAAGCAAAGAAAATCGTCATACAGACAATACAGCGAGTAGCCACTGAAACAGCCATAGAGAATTCCGTCAGCGTATTCCATATCGACAACGACGAAGTGAAAGGCCGTATCATCGGACGTGAAGGAAGAAACATCAGAGCTCTTGAAGCTGCTACAGGTGTAGAAATCGTTGTTGACGATACTCCGGAAGCAATTGTCATCTCTGCCTTCGACCCTATTCGTCGCGAAGTCTGCAGATTGGCACTACACCAGTTGGTGGCTGATGGCCGTATCCACCCGGCACGCATTGAGGAAGTTGTGGCAAAAGTCAAGAAGCAACTTGACAATGAAGTTATCGAGACCGGTAAACGCACTGCCATAGACTTGGGAATTCATGGACTGCACCCTGAATTGATCAGGATTGTCGGTAAGATGAAATACCGTTCTTCGTATGGTCAGAACTTGCTCCAACATGCAAGAGAGACTGCGAATCTCTGTGCCGTTATGGCTTCAGAACTTGGACTTAACCCAAAGAAGGCGAAGAGAGCTGGTTTGCTACACGACATTGGAAAGGTGCCAGATGAGGAAAGCGAACTGCCACACGCTCTTTATGGTGCCAAGATTGCTGAAAAATACAAAGAAAAGCCAGACATCTGCAATGCTATCGGTGCCCATCACGACGAGATGGAAATGAACACGCTGCTTGCACCAATCGTTCAAGTATGTGATGCGATTTCGGGAGCACGTCCAGGTGCACGCCGTGAGATTGTAGAGGCATATATCAAGCGTCTGAACGACCTTGAGGCTATTGCCATGAGCTATCCAGGCGTTACAAAGACATACGCTATTCAAGCAGGACGTGAGCTACGCGTCATCGTCGGTGCTGACAAGATGGACGACAAGGAGTCTGAGTCATTGTCAAGCGAGATAGCAACAAAGATACAAAACGAGATGACTTACCCTGGACAGGTCAAGATTACCGTCATAAGAGAAACTCGTTCAATCGCATACGCTAAATAAGGAAAAAACTTTCCACATAAACCGAGACCAATCATTTACTTAAACTGTAATGGTTGGTCTTTTTCTTATATACCCATCACCATATCATCCGACAATGCGTTTAACCACAATCGGACATTAAGATTATCTGAAATTGTGATTTTCACATTCCTTATCTAGAATAGAAATACGCCTGGCAATACTTAAATGACATCCAATTATTTGGTCGTAAAAGCTAAAAATGGTAATTTTGCAACTGTAAAAATCATTAGATATGCCACTAAAAATTCCAGATACCCTACCAGCTGTTGACATCCTGAAAAAGGAGAACATCTTCGTGATGGATGACACAAGGGCCCATACGCAGGATATTCGTCCTCTGAAAATAGTAATATTAAACCTTATGCCCCTGAAAATAACCACGGAGACAGATTTAATAAGACTATTGTCGAACACTCCTTTACAGATTGACATCACCTTCATGAAACTCAAGAGCCATACGCCCAAGAATACTCCAATTGAACATATGATGATGTTTTACAAGGACTTCGACAAGATTGAAAAAGAAAAATTCGACGGGATGATCATCACGGGAGCCCCTGTAGAGAATTACGAATATGAAGAAGTGACTTATTGGGATGAAATCAAGCGGATTTTCGAATGGTCGAAATCCCATGTGACGAGTACGCTATATATATGTTGGGCAGCTCAAGCTGGATTATACTACCACTACGGAATACCTAAATATCATCTGAAAAAGAAGATGTTCGGAATTTTCGAGCAATACTGTTTAGATGCGAAACTACCCATTTTCAGAGGGTTTGACGACATCTTCTTCATGCCACACAGCAGGCATACGGAAATAAGGAAACAAGATATTCTGAATGACAACAGGCTGAGCCTCATTGCTGAATCCCAAGAGAGCGGCGTCAGTATCGTGATGGCGAACAATGGCAGAGAATTCTTCATTACCGGACATTTAGAGTACGCCCCTTATACACTTGACCAGGAATATAAAAGAGATTTGGGGAAACGAGATGATGTTGATATGCCAAAGAACTATTATAAGGACAATGATCCTGAGCTTCCACCGGTAGTGCGCTGGCGAGCTCACGGCAATCTGTTCTTCACAAACTGGATAAACTATTATGTTTATCAGGAGACACCATTCGATATAAGTGAAATTAAATAAAGAAAGAAAATGAGGAAGCTGGAACTTCTCGCTCCTGCAAAGGATTTAAAATGCGGAATTGCCGCAATAGACTGTGGTGCTGACGCCGTTTACATCGGTGCTGCCAGATTCGGAGCCCGACAGGCAGTAGGCAACAGTATTGATGACATAAATGAATTATGTGAATATGCTCACAAATTTGGCTGCAAAGTATATGTCACGGTCAACACTATAATCTATGACAACGAGCTAGAGGACACGCAAAAACTCCTCAATGAGCTTGGAAGGATCGGCGTTGACGCAATACTCGTACAAGACATGGGAATTACCAAGCTGCAGCTTCCTCAAAATGTAGACCTTCATGCAAGCACACAAACAGACAACCGTTCCGCCGAAAAAGTGGAATGGCTGGCTCGGCACAACTTCGACAGGGTTGTTCTGGCTCGCGAACTTTCACTTGAAGAAATAAGAATCATCCACCAGAGAGTGCCACAGACTGAATTGGAAGTATTCGTTCATGGCGCGCTTTGCGTAAGCTATTCCGGCGTTTGCTATGCATCAGAATACTGTTTTGGGAGGAGTGCCAACCGTGGTGCTTGCGCACAATTCTGCAGGATGAAATTTGATTTGACCGACAAAGACGGCAATGAAATCATCAACCAAGCACATCTTCTATCACTCAAAGACATGTGCAGAATAGATTCATTGGAGCTATTGGCAGATGCCGGCGTGACTTCCTTCAAAATTGAAGGAAGACTGAAAGATATAAACTATGTGCGCAACGTCACCGCAGCATACAGCAACCAGCTTAATGAGATAATATCAAGAAGAGGCTCAGAATACAAGAGAGCTTCTTCTGGCGTATGCGATATCAGATTCACACCCAACTTGAGCAAAACATTCAACAGAGGATTTACAGACTATTTCCTGAATGGAAGGACTAGCGACCTTGCTTCATTCTACACGCCAAAGGCGATGGGAGAATATGTAGGGAAAGTGAAAGAAATCAGAGGAAACTCTTTCAACGTGGCTGGAACCACTTCATTTGCCAACGGAGATGGCCTTTGCTTTATAAACAGCAACAACGAACTTGAGGGATTCAGGATAAACAGAGCCGAGGGCAACAGATTATTTCCACTGAGAATGCCACGAGGTTTAAGGAAAGGTATCGCTCTATACAGAAACAGTGACCAGCTGTTTGAAAAGGAACTCAACGGAGATAACGTACAAAGGAAGTTAGGCATACGGATTAACATAAAAGCGTCAGCAGAAGGATTGTATATAGAAGCCAAGACTTGCGATGAGAAACTGCGTATCAATCTTCAAAAAGACATATCTCTTGAGAAAGCCCAGAAATCCCAGATAGACAACATCAAAAGACAGATTTCAAAATTCGGCAATACAATATTTACAGTAGAAGACGTAATCGTTGAGCCGACGGATTTTCCTTGGTTCATACCGAACAGTATCTTGGCAGAAATTAGACGCCAGGCTGCAGACGAACTAATGAGCAGACTGTCAGAGAACCATATAGATATCCGAACCAAGGATCATGCACGACAAATCCCCGAAAAAGGGAAAGGCTCGTTCCATAGCATATCGTCCTATCAGCAGCCCTATATGTACAACATTGCGAACAGACTTGCGCATTCATTCTATGAGCAAGAAGGCATGTCTGACATAACTCCTGCATTTGAAATCAAGAAGCCCTCTTCGCCTCTTGTCATGCAATGCCGCTATTGTTTGAGACACGAACTGGGACAATGCAAGAAGAGTCATAAACAAAGCGGACTATTAAAAGAGCCCCTACATCTGAGACTTGCAGACGGGCGAACATTCAGACTTGAATTCGACTGCAAGAAATGCCAAATGAATATATATGCCGATGAATAAAAAAGATTCCAAGAAACATAAAGGTATCAGTAATGTCATAATTTTATTATTGACAGCAGTTATCGTGCTCTCTGGATGCTACCACAGGAAGACATTCAGCGGCAAAAGACACATTGCCACAAATGAACTCACACAGGAGCAACAAGACTCTTTGAATTTTGTACACACTCACCATTATTCCCAGAATTTCAACTTCATTGTAAAACAAGACTCAATTGTACTTCTGAAAGGACAACCAGAAGAAATTATAAGCAATCTTCCCACAGATTCTATAATCGTCAAAAAGGGAGAACGCATCGCTGTGGCTGAAATAAGGATGATGAGTTCAGATTCCACCGACTCCGTATGGGTGCAACTTGCTCGTGACCAATACACATTCGGATGGACAAGAGAGAAATCTCTTCTGCAGGCAGTAGTACCCGACGATCCTATATCACAATTCATATCAACATTCTCTGACACACACATTCTCATATCACTCATAATAATAAGTATCATCTCAATGGCTTATCTCTTGAGGAAACTATTCAGGAACAATGCAAACATCGTGTTGTTCAACGACATAAACACGTTCTACCCTACCCTTCTGACACTAACAGTTTCAGCGTCAGCCACATTCTATTCAAGCATACAACTGTTTGCTGCAGACATATGGCAGAATTTCTACTTCCATCCCACATTGAACCCGTTCTCTGTAACTCCAATACTATCCATATTCCTTTTCTCCGTATGGTTCATGGTAATCTTAATGGTGGCTGTAATCGATGAAGTGAGGAAACAGCTTCCTTTCAGTGACGCTATTCTTTATCTATGCAGCTTGTGTGGAATATGCGCCATTTGCTATATCGTTTTCAGTATCACTACATTATATTATATCGGCTACCCTCTATTGATAGCCTTCTACATCTATGCGCTGCGGAAATTCTACAATTCATCCCGTGCTCCCTTTATTTGTGGAAACTGCGGAGAACTAATAAGACACAAAGGCAAATGCCCCAAATGCGGGGCGATGAACATATAACAATAAATAAACACAGAAATCCCTTCTGATTCAAGAGGCGCATTCATTATGACAAAAATGACGACCGTTTCGGCATAAAATCATAACATATTAGGATTGCACAATGCAAAGACATGAGGTAACTTTGCACCCATGAAATATATTAAAACAGTATTTACAACAGTATGTTGTGCAATTGTATATCATTCTGAAGCAAAAGGAATATACACAAGTGAGAATTCAGACAAAGAAAGTATCTACGTCAGCAATGCAGACTCATCTAGAATCCACGACCTAGACGAGATAATCGTAGTATCGCAGCCCAAAGAAAGCACATTGCTACGATATCAGCCTATGGCTTCGAGCATGTTTTCATCTACCGAAACTGAAAAGCTCGGTATTCATGACATCAGCGAACTGTCAAATTATGTTCCTGGCTTCCAGATGCCATCATATGGTTCACGACTAACATCCTCTTTCTACATACGAGGAATAGGCTCAAGAATCAACAATCCAGCAATCGGTGTTTATTTGGATGGAATGCCATTGCTAACCAAAAGCGCTTTCAACCAGCACATATATCAGATAGACAGAATAGACGTATTAAGAGGACCGCAAGGCACTTTGTATGGAATGAACACCGAAGGCGGACTCGTAAGGATTTATTCCAAAAACCCATTGGCGTATGACGGTACCGATGTCAAAATCGGAATCGGCAGCAGACTATACCGCAACTTCGAAATTACAAACTATCTGAAGTTGTCTGACAATTCAGCAATTTCATTTTCCGGGTTCTACAATGGGAATAATGGTTTCATACGCAACCAGACCACAGGGAAAAGAGCTGACGACATCAATGAAGCAGGTGGCAAGATAAGAATTGTAAACCAATATTCTCCAAGACTCACCTATGATTTCATTGCCGACTATCAATACGTGAACCAGGCAGGATTCCCCTATGGCGAGCTTGATCTGCAAAACGGTCACACCGCATCGCCTACAATGAACAGAGACTGCAGCTATCTAAGAAACATACTGAACTCCGCATTGAATATAAGATACACATCTGGAGACATAACATTCAACTCCACTACAAGCTACCAATTCCTTGCCGACAGGATGAACATGGACCAGGACTATACGGCAGCCGATATGATGCATCTCTCACAGAAACAGCTACAAAACGGCATAACACAAGAATTCGCACTAAAAGGACGAATAAAGAAGAACTGGAAGTACACTACAGGACTGTTCGGCACATACCAATGGCTAAGAACAGACGCACCGGTTTATTTCGACAAGGATTTCACGACAATGATGGCAAACAACATACAGTCTGCCATATATAATGCCATAACAGAATCCATGTCTGGCAAATTCATGTCAATACCAGGAATGACCGAAGAAAGAGCAAAAGAAATGGCTCAAGCCACAATAAACAAGGCTGGAGGCATAGAGGTTTCCGGTCTGTCAATGTCTGTACCCGGAATGTTCCACACACCACAATTCAACCTTGGCGTTTTCCATGAATCCCAAATCGACCTTAACAAATGCCTGACGATGACCATCGGACTGCGTTATGATTACAGTCTCGTAAAAGTGAAATACGAGACAAGTGCCATCATGGCAATGAATGCAAGCGTAATGGGAATAACGGCATCAAGAAGACTAAGTTCAATTCTCACCAACACCAAAAGCAACAGCTTCAACCAAGTGTTGCCGAAATTGGGATTCACATGGCGAATCAACGACAATGGCAGCAACATCTACGCATTGGTAAACAAAGGCTACCGCTCTGGAGGATATAACATACAGATGTTCTCTGACATACTCCAGACTGAACTGATGGCTAACAGCAAGGAAGCCATGAAATCCGATTATGACATCCAGCATACTGATGAGGATTATGCAAAGATAAACAACACTATTTCATACAAGCCGGAATTCAGCTGGAACTATGAACTCGGTAGCCATATCAACCTTTTTGACGGTTCTCTTCAGACTGACATCTCAGTTTATTACATGAAAATCAGGAACCAGCAACTTTCAGTGATGGCAGGCACATACGGTTTCGGCAGAATGATGATAAATGCAGGAAGGAGTCACTCATGCGGCATAGAAGCCTCCATACGCGGAAAAGCAATTGACAACAGATTGTCATGGAGCGCAACATACAGTTTCACGAATTCAAGATTTGACAACTATAAAGAGGAGAGCAATGGCATCACGACGGACTATAAGGGTAAGCACATACCCTATATTCCGCTACACACAATGAGCGGCATGGTAGACTGGACGATGCCGATCAAAGGACACTGGGCAAAAAGCGTAACTATAGGAGCAAACGCAAACGCTCAAGGCAAGACTTATTGGGATGAGGGAAATACCTATAGTCAAAAGCTGTACTGCATCCTTGGCTGCCATGCCGACATCATGTCTGATTTTCTCAAAATATCAATATGGGGCCGGAATCTTACTTCCACGAATTATAACACCTTCGCCCTGAAAAGCTCAGCTACAGGCAAGCCGCTATACCTGTCGCAGAGAGGAGCCCCATTCCAATGCGGCATAGACTTATCCTTCCACATATAAAAACAAAGACGGTCATTAGAACGTAAAACAAATCATCAAGTAATTACGTTCTAATGACCGATTTGGGTTAAAGGAAAACGAGCCATCGGAAGTCCCAACGTAGATCATTCATTGTATCTTCATTATCTCTTCCATAAACTCCTGCAATCGCAGAAGACCGTAACTCCCGGACATACAACTCTGCTCGTCGTAACAAGAAACCGAATCCGGCTTTATCCCGTGATAATAGACCAAGAACGGAACAGGCTCATTTACATGAGTCCTCATCTCTACAGGTGTAGGATGATCTGGCAGCAAGGCGATGCAGACCGGTTCCTTCCAATCGGAAAGTTCTGAACATATCGTCCCCATTACGCGAAGATCAATATCTTCAATCGTCTTCAACTTCAACTTCAAATCTCCATCATGGCCAGCCTCATCACTCGCCTCTATATGAAGGAACACAAAATCATCAGTCCGCAAAGCATCGATTGCCGCTTTTGCCTTGCCTTCATAATTGGTATCCGCAAACCCTGTAGCACCATCAACATCGACAACTTTCAATCCGGCATATTGTCCAATACCCCGAATAAGATTGTCTGCAGAAACCACAGCGCCGCTTCTTACTTCAGGATATTTCTCACTTAATGTCAACATAGACGGACGATACCCTCCACCCCATGGCCATATAAGATTTGCAGGTGGCAAGCCACAGAAGCGTCTGTTTATGTTGACTTTATGCTTTTCCAACAATCCTTGAGATTTGAGAATCAAGTCGTTCAAAATATCCGAAGTTTCCTCCGGACTCAAACGGTTGTGCTTCACCCCCAAACTGTCAAAATAGCAATCATCGCCAGAATGTTCATAACCTTCTTTTGGCCTTACCAACAGACCATGCCAATCTTTGTTGATGGAATCATGAGGCAACGCGCATTCTATATGTTTGTTGCCACCTTTTATCACGAGCAAATGCCGGTATTGCGAACCCGCATGGAAATGTAATCTCTCGTCAGCAAGTTCTGCATTGAGACAATCAATAAGCTGAAAGGACTCTTGTGTAGTAACATGTCCTCCATGATGATTTACTATTCGTCCACGTTCGTCTACAGAAATCAGACTGACTCGAAGCGCTAAATCACCGGGCCTCATTTCATATCCTATGCTTGCAGCTTCGAGAGGACCACGCCCTTCATAAACTTTCTCCTGGTCATATCCGAGAATCACGCTATTGGCGACATCACTCCCCGGACTGAAACCATCAGGTATCGTTACCAACCGACCAGTACGCCCATTACAGGCAAGCGCATCCATATTGGGCACATCGGCAAACTGCAAGAGAGTCTTGCCTCCGAGCCTTTCAACTGGATGATCAGCCATTCCGTCGGCTACGATTACCAGATGTTTCATTCCAAATTCAGATTGTAGTTTTCCTATATGTCATCTTTTTGCCAGTTTATGAAAAAGAATCATATATTGGCAATAGACATGATGTTTGCAAACACGCCAGCCGCCGTCACACCTGCTCCAGCTCCATATCCTTTTATCTGCATCGGATATTCATGATATCTTTCTGTAGTAAGGAGTACGACATTGTTTGAACCTTCAAGCATATAGAACGGATGCTGCTGGCCAACTGCCTCAAGAGAGACGCTCGTCTTGCCATGGTTCATCTTTGCCACAAAGCGCCAACGCTTGCCTTCGTTCTGAAGTTCCTCACGTTTCTTCTCGAAGCCGGCATCCAACGTCGGGAGATTCTTCCAGAATTCTTCAACTGTACCATTGAAAAAGCCGGACGGAATGAAAAGGTTCTTCTCCACATCCTCTTGCTCAACCTTATATCCTGCCTCACGTGTCAGGATGACAAGTTTGCGTATTACATCCTTGCCGCTCAAGTCGATGCGTGGATCTGGCTCGCTATAACCTTCCTCTTTTGCTCTTTTCACAGTTTCAGAGAATGGAACATCTGCTGATATTTCATTAAATATAAAGTTTAACGTACCGCTGAGAACTGCCTCTATCTTAAGTATCTTATCTCCAGAATTACACAAGTCCTTTATCGTACCCAATATTGGCAATCCTGCTCCGACATTCGTTTCATAAAGGAATTTCACTCCACGACGCAAAGCCGTCTCCTTAAGTTTCAGATAGCTGTCATAATCACCCGAAGCTGCCACCTTGTTTGCAGCCACTACGGAAACGTTATGTTCGAGAAGCTCTTGATACAGCGCCGCCACATCGGCACTAGCCGTACAATCCACAAAAACGCTGTTGAAGGTATTCATGCTGATGATCTCATTCTTCAGCTTCTGAGTGTCGCTTTCTGCTGATTCTTTCAGCAAAGCCTGATAGTTGTCCAAATCAATGCCGTTGTGGTCAAAGATTGCCTTATGGCTTGAAGCGATACCCACGACATTAAGCTTCAGCCGCTGCTTTTCCATAAGCTCCGTGTACTGCGATTTTATCTGTCCTATCAGGTTTCCGCCCACAGTACCTACTCCACAAATGAAGAGGTTCAGCACCTTGTACTCGCTGAGGAAGAAAGAGTCGTGAATTACGTTCAATGCCTTATACAATGATTTTCCGTCCACCACGAATGAGATGTTTGTCTCTGAAGCACCCTGTGCACACGAAATGACACTTATACCGCTTCTTCCGAGAGTGCCGAAGAGCTTACCGGCAACTCCTGGGGTATGCTTCATGTTCTCGCCTACGATAGCCACGGTTGCCAGTCCGCTTTCAGCATGCATCGGGAACATGGCTCCGGTCCTGATTTCCTTTGAGAATTCATTGTTGAGCACAGCTACAGCTTCCTCCGCATCCACGTCTCTGACACCGATAGAAGTGGAATTCTCTGATGAAGCCTGTGACACCATGAATACGGAAATGCCATTCTCTGCCAAAGCCGTGAATATTCGGCGGTTGACACCAATGACACCAACCATCGAAAGTCCTGCAACGGTAATCAGAGTCGTTCCCTTGATACTCGAGATACCCTTGATTGGCTTTGAATCATTCTCCACATGGCTCAGAATCGTTGTTCCCGCACTATCGGGATTAAAGGTGTTCTTCACCTTTATAGGTATGTTCTTGACACATACCGGATAGATAGTAGGAGGATACACTACTTTTGCACCGAAATTACAAAGCTCCATAGCCTCAACATAACTGAGCTCGTTGATAGTATATGCAGTATGTATCACCTTAGGATCGGCCGTCATGAATCCGTCGACATCAGTCCATATCTCCAAGACTTCGGCATCCAATGCTGCGGCGATGATAGAAGCCGTATAGTCGCTTCCTCCTCTGCCGAGATTAGTAATTTCTCCAGTATTTCTGTCTGTGCTGATGAATCCTGGCACAACAGACTTCTGTGTCCTGTTTCTGAACGTTTCCTTCACGGCGTTGGCGGTAACCTCGCTGTCGAGCACGTTCTTGCCATGTTTCTTGATAGTCTTTATGAAGTCCAGAGAGTTGTACCTCTTTGCGCCATTTACCAGCGTCGCCACGATATGGCTGCTAAGTCTCTCTCCGTAACTCACGATTGCGGCCTGGATTTTCGGACTCAGGTCGTGTATCAGATATACTCCATAGTAAATGGACTTAAGTTCTTCAAACAATCTATCTATGGTATGGAGAAGTCCGCTCTTTTTTTCTTCATCATCAATTATTGCGTCAACCATTTCATAATGACGCTTCTGCATGAATTCGAACTCCGCCTTATACGATTCATCTCCACCAAGGGCCAACTTAGAAGTGGCTATGAGTTTGTCAGTGATGCCGCCGAGAGCGCTTACAACAACGATAACGTCATCATTCTCCCCCTCCACGATTTTCTTCAAGCTCAAAATACTTTCAACAGAACCGACCGAGGTTCCGCCAAACTTCAATACTTTCATACCTTAATTTCTGATATCTATTGTTATGCAATATTTCTTTTTAAGACTGCAAAAGTAATAATAATTGTTTGGGTACACAATATATCAGGTATCAAAAAGATAATCTACGACTACAATATCCCGTATAAATCCGGACAAATATTTGTGCAATGAAAAAAAATACGTAAATTTGCATCGTAAATAAGATTTCTAACGCCGTCTGCAACCACAGAAGGCGCAATGAGACTTAAAGTAAAATTATTATCATACAACTTAAAACTTTAAATTTATGAAAGCATTAAAAACAGACAAGGCTCCTGCAGCCATCGGTCCTTACAGCCAGGCAATTGAAGTAAACGGTTTCGTATTCGCTTCCGGTCAGATTCCTCTCAACCCAGCAACAGGTGAATTCGTTGAGGGTGGCATCAAGGAGCAGACCCGTCAGGCTTTGAACAACGCTCGCGAAATCCTCCGCTCTGCTGGTCTCGACCTCAGCAACGTTGTCAAGACATCTGTAATGCTTGCCGACATCAAGTATTTCGGCGAGATGAACGAAGTATACGCCGAGTTCTTCAACGAGTCATTCCCTGCACGCTCTGCATTCGCAGTGAAGGACCTTCCAAAGGGTGCCCTTGTTGAAGTTGAGTGCATTGCTGCAAAATAAGACAAATGAAAGACAGCATAATCATCGTGAGCGGCGGAATGGACAGCATTACGCTGCTCTACGATTTTAAAGACCGCATAGCACTCGGCATCTCCTTTGACTACGGCAGCAACCATAACGCCAAAGAGATTCCTTTCGCAGAGATGCATTGTCAGAGACTTCGCATCCCACACATAACGATTTCTCTAGATTTCATACACAAATATTTCAAGAGCAGCCTCTTGGATGGAGCCGATGCCATACCCGAAGGACACTACGAGAATGAGAACATGAAGTCTACAGTAGTACCTTTCAGAAATGGAATCATGCTCTCCATTGCTGCAGGAATAGCCGAAAGCTGGGGTCTGGACAACGTCTTCATAGCCAATCACGGCGGAGACCACGCCATATACCCAGACTGCAGGCCTGAATTCATCTCTGCCATGTGTGAAGCGACCAAAGCCGGTTCATACAACAACGTGAAGATTTCGGCACCTTATACCAACATCACGAAGGCAGACATCGCAAGAAAGGGAAAAGAACTCGGCATCGACTACACCGAAACCTGGTCTTGCTACAAGGGCGGAGAGAAGCATTGCGGCAAATGCGGGACTTGTGTCGAGAGAAAGGAAGCCCTTAAAGACGCAGGAATCACAGACAATACCCAATACGAAGAATAGGGGCAATTCTTCTCAAATACGCATTTCAGAATATTAATTCCAGGGGAATAATATCAAAGTATCATTCTCACAAGAAAAATCAATGACAAACCACTGAGAGTCAATAACTTGTAAGAATGATACTTTTTAGATTATTTTACATAAAAGTATCACAGAAGTATCATTGGCATATTTTGAATGATGAAATGTGCCACCCTCCAATATTCCACAATTCAGAAAAAACTTGGGCGGTATATTAAAAAACACCGCAGCAGCCATATTCATCCTGCGGTTTGCGTATGACAAACCACCGTGTTTCAAGACAAGACCCTATAGGTTAACAAAGCCAAACAGCCAATTTACACATTCACAAACACCTATAAACCTGAGTTCGGGATAAGAAAGTCTTGGTTCTTCGTCAATTTAGGTGGTAACATCTCTTCAATCTCAGTCTGCATAAAGTAGTTTTGCCCTTAAGACAGCAGGTCCGGCCTTGTTGAACATATTTCTCTTAAACGCCTTGGCCTTGTTTACTGTCCCCTCCAACAATCCATTGTTGAAAGCGGTACGGCAGGTCTGTTCTACAGCATTGCGGTCTTTCCTTATATATTTTGCGAAGCCCCTTATCTCTTTCAACGGAC
>OJKP01000144.1_pt1 | contig 58194 bp, 58 predicted proteins | sample 1596521 | NCBI WGS metagenome assembly OJKP01 (sample SAMEA4350130, study PRJEB24818) | metagenome | biome: human; feature: gut; material: faeces | place: Denmark | collected 2013-09
CATCTTCTAAAGCACGTAAAAAGGCTTAGGTGATGACGGTTATGCCGGAATGATTCTAAAAAAAAATCTCGGATTGAACGAAACGGAAAGTCCTTAAAAGGCAGATGAATCAGGAAATCCAGAATAATTTTATTGTTGAACCCTTTAAAGCAGATTTGATTATGGGAAAGATAGTTGATGAAAATATAAAAAAGCAGCTTGATAAGAGTATGGATTTCTTCTTGAAATATTACCCTGCTCGTATTAAGAATGTAGGTGAGGATGCGATTGCTGCACGTGAGCTTGTTTGGGCGTTCAAGGATGCAAGAGACAATGCTTTCGAGAAAGTGGCAGAAATGACCGCTGAACATCTGAAAAAAGAATATGGCGATAAGCTTAGAAATATGGCTTTCGTTTGTGTTCCTACAAGCAATAAAGACCATTATGCTACACGCTTTAGTGCGTTCTGCAAGCGTGTAAGCGAATTGTCAGGAGTGGAGAATGGATTCTCGCATATAGTCATTATGCAAAGTAGAATGGCAGTACATGAACACCGCCACGGCAAAAAGAAATGCGAGGTCAAACCACAATTGATAGATTTCGATGTTCGCTATTTTAAGGGCAAGGATGTTTGTGTATTTGATGATGTTGTTACCACCGGAAAAAGTTATGCGAACTTTGCAAATATGTTGGAAGACAATGGAGCAAACGTTGTTGGAGGTATGTTTTTAGGTAAAACTTTTTATAAATATAATCAAAACTAATTAATATGATGGAAAAATATAATATAGAAGAGACGATGGCTTTTACAGGACATCGTCTCATAGAGCCAGGAAGAGTAGAAGATATTAAGGCTCAATTGAGAATCAAGATAAAGGCTCTGTACGCAAAAGGTATAAGAATATATTTAAGTGGTATGGCACTTGGTTTTGATATGCTTGCAGCAGAGGTAGTCCTATCTTTGAAGGCTGAATTGCCAAGTCTGAAACTCGTTGCCATAATACCTTTCAGAAATCAGTATAATAGATGGAACTATATGAGTAGAGCAAGATATTGTGATATATTGGCAGCGGCAGACGATGCTATTGTTTTGAGTGATGGCTTTTATAAAGGATGTTGTCTTAAAAGAAATGACTTTATGATTGACCATTCTTGCGGCTTAATAGCTTTTTATGATGGTGGATATAAAGGAGGAACATTCTATACTTGTAAAAAGGCAAGGGCAAAGGAAAAGGAAATAATAAATTTGTATTGACTATCAGTCGAGAGGTTCTCCACTTAGAGTGAAGAACCTCTCGTATTTGTTTGGAGATATATTGAAATGTTGAGTTTAAACGTACTGCTTTTCAACATTCTAAGCTTATATTAAATTATTAATGTTAATATAAGAGAAATATTAATTATTGTGATGAAATGTGTCGATTTATTGCTATTTTTACAGCTCGTAATTAATAATATAATTAAGTGTATAGTTAATAAAATAGTTAATTTATGAAAGTAAAACAAACATTTATGATTGGATTATTTGTCACATCATTCTTAACATCATGTGACCAACATCCTTCATTCTCCAACTCAACAGAAGCCGTTAATGGTTGTCATGAGGTTCTTGTAGAACTCCAAGGAAAGAAGGAAGTTGACAATGAGGAATTGACAAAGTTGACAGCTAAGTGGCTTGAAACTCAGGATTCAGCCTATAGCGTTTTCGGCAAGGATTCTACTATTACACTCAGAAGTCCTGTTGCCTTGGCTTACTTCATGGTGTCAGACTCCATCAGACACGAGATTACAAGATTGGCTTTTTCCAAGCCTCGTTCGTTGAAGGATGTTATGTATCTAAAGTTGAACACTGCTATGGAACGTGAGAAGGTGAAGGATTCTGAAACCTACAAAGATGCAGTCAAGTTTTATGAGAGTCTTGACAACCAAGGAATGTATTCTTCCGCACCTATGACGATTTCTGCATATTACATTTTGCTTAAATCGGTGAAAACATTTAAGCAGGAGCGTCAACTTTTGTCATTCATCACAGAAGAAGATAAATGTTTCCGTTCCTTGATGAACTATCTCAGTAAGGTATCTAACTCTGATTTACAGAATCTGACAAATGCTACAACGGCAATCTTTGACGATTTATATTCGTCAGTTGGCAATAAGTCAGATGATGTAAACGACCGTACTATGTTGTATCTAACAATGCGCTTCAACCGTCGCATTATCCAAAATGCAATGGCTTGCAGAAATGACATCATCAACAACCAACGTCTGGATAGAGACCAGAGAGCCAACTATAAATGGATGCTCATTCAGCCGTTCATGGCTATTGATGATTATTCAACAGCTGTATTGACAGACGAACAACGTGAAACGCTTATTAAGCTCACTGATGAACTACCAGCATTGCTCGGCAAACTTGATGTTCAGAAGAAGAGCGATAATGAACAGATAAAATTGACAAATGTTCTTGCCAATTATTTCTTGAAATCGTATTTATCAACAACATTATAAATTCAGAATATGGAAAAAATAACAGATGTAGCTTGTGTGAAAAATGAAATCTATAAGGATTCCATTTACAATTTATCTAAGATTTTAGTATTGAAAATGTCCGAGACATTTGATGAACAACAATATGAAATCTATATTCATGATGACTTTGCGGAAGTTGTTTGGCAAACAAAAATGCAAGTCATGGCTGAGGATTTGACCGACTCATTGGAGAAAAAACTTGGTGCTCATATATTATTTGCTTCAAGTGAGGAGAATGGCAGAATCATCAAAGTGGAAGCATACTCAACTCCAGTAGAAAACAGTATGTATGCCATCTACCTATCATCAGACCAACATGGAGTTATTGACTCCATTACTGTTTTCTTCTTTGATAGTTTGGATGTAATGTATCACCATCTACGTAAGGATTATCAAAGTATCACGAAGGTTGTAGGTGATATTATCGAAAAGCAATCTTTGCAAGATTTAGTAGGTATCTTTATTTGACATTTATAAAATACGACTATGTTTATATTGGTATTGAAGCTTATATTGGCACTTGTCCTGACCATGATTCCTTTTGTGTTTCATTATTGGATAAAGCCCAAAAGTAATGAATCTCCAAAATGGAAAAACTCGATTTCCATTTTGGAGGAGAACCTTCCGTCTATAAGAAGAAAGAAAAGAATTATTTTCCTCTGGTTTATGCGTTTCTACAAGAAGATGAAATTCAGTCGTAATGCACGAAAATTCTTCACCTATATTCTTATTGTATCGATGTTGATAGTTCAATTTGTAGATTTCCAAGCATCCAAATATGCTAAGGAGCATCTTAATGAAGTTACATCTATTAGTGTAGAGAACACCCAGCCACGCAATTCAACTTGCTTGGCAATTAAACATAAAGCATCAACAATGCTACTTCATTCTCACACTACACCTTTTTGGGCATTCAATTTGTGTTTAATAATAACATTGGCAACTTTCTCATTTCGATTGTCTGATATGGTTCTTACCCAAATACATAATGTAAGATGGATTAAATGGGCAATGGGGTTAGTCATAGTCCTTCTTATTGTGACAAGTATTGGTAGATTATTGCTTGTAGCGGAAATTTCATATCTAATTCTTATGGCAGGTTTGCTTTATCCAAATCCTCGTTTCGATGAATATGGGAAATGGCGAAGAAGAATAACGAATCAAGTTCGCCGCAAATCTGTGATTGTTTCGCCAGGAGAGAAGCAAAGAAAGTCGGCTTAATGACGCAACATTCAAACATAATATTTCAGCATTTAAAAACATGATTAAATCATCTTTTAGAAAAATGAAAACTCAATCAATGTCTAATGATACTTTCAGAAAAGGGAAAAGCCTCTTTGTGACACTTCCTTTTCCTCTCTTAGATTATTTATCTTCTGATTACGCATTGTCCCGTTCAAGACGGTACTCGAAGATAGAAGCTTTCAGATTCTTGGTGCAGCAGTGCTGCCATAATCCAAATGGTGAATCTGACGGTAGTCACGTCATGACTAACTTCTCAAAGCTTACTAAAGAATGGATATGGAACCGCACAACTGTTTCCAAGTTCATCAGTGTGCTTTGCGGTATGGGTGTTGCGGAGATTCAAAAAGTCGGCACCGAAAAATTCGTTTCGGTGAAGCCATCCGTGTTGCAATGGATCGATTGCTCGGATATAGAGGCAGAACGTCATAGAGACGATTCTTTGCAGCCTCAGGCGACTCCTTCACAATCTTCTTCATCTGAAAGAAGTGAAACTCTTTCTTCTGAAGAAAAGTCTTTGGATAATTAGATAATACTTTTTCATGCGCTTGCGCATAGTGTATAACTTTTTTACTGGGGGGAAGCCTAATTCCAAGTTTGTGCCAAAACTTGGTTTCATCAACTCGAAAATCGAGGACTAACGTGCGGCAAGCCGTTGATGATATTAGGCTTAGGGATGCCATCCCTAAGAACCCTGCCCCCCCAGTTCGTAGATAAAAATAAAACATGGCAAAACAAGTAATGGATATTAAGCCAGGAATAGGTATGACTCTATCACAGAGTAACGAGCACCTACGAGTGGCAGTAAATGGAGCATTCACAAGTCGGTTCTCTTACAATGTAGATCCGACACGTGACAAGTTGAATTTTGAAATAAAGAATGGTGAGGTTGTCCCTGTGGATAAACATATATCTATTCCGAGAAGAATAGAGACAATATTATGGCAGCGTGGCATCAAAGACCCAAACAAAGAGATGCTTAAAAAGGGTAAAGAACCAAATCGTAGAACTATAGCGAACTTTATTTTGGGTGGTTCCAGAGACCAAATGCACCGTTTGGCATTCGGAAATCAAGAAGTAAACTTGGAGCATGGAGCGAATAACTCAGCTATCAAGAGAATGCCAGAAATAGAAAACTGGGCTAAGGATATGTACCGATTCATGAGTGATAGATTTGGAGAGAAAAACATTGCTGCATTTGTGGTACATTTAGACGAAACAAATCCACATATACATTGTACAGTTCTTCCTATCACAAAAGACGAAAAATTATCTTGGAGAAAGGTCATGGTTGGTGAAAACAACTCTAAGTTTGAATATCAAAAAAGAACGACCGAACTTCATAATGCCATTGCAGAAATCAATGCAAAGTATGGGTTGGAACGTGGAGAGCCAATAGCAGAAACAGGTGCAAAACATCGTTCAACAGCAGAATATCACGAAGCTTTAAGAAAGGAATTGAAGGAGCAAAACAAAAGACTCTTTGATACTAAGATTGTTCTTGATGATGCTATCGAGAAGAACAAAGAAACCATCAAAGGACAGAAGCAGACCATTGATTCTTTGAATAAGGAAATCAAACATGCCTCTGCAAGAGTCAAGGGATTGAGTACGATGATAGAGCATCTGGAAACCTATAAGGAAGACCTGGAAAAGGAAATTGCGAAGTTGAAGGCTGACCGTGATTCTGGTAAGATCTCAGCTGAGGAAGCTGCCCGAAAGATGGATGCCATCACTAAGAACCTTGAAGATGTCAAGGCTCAGATTCTTGACAAGGAAAGCAAGCTTAGTGTGGCACAGGCAAAGCTCGACAGTTTGAATGCGCAGACCTCAAAAACGGAAACTCGCTACCAGGAGGTGAAGACGAAACTTCAAACAGCACAGCCTGAGTATAACAAGAATGCCATGCAGGAAATGGAGGCGTTTGGTTACAATCTCGCTGCTTTCGATGCAATGAAGAGGATGGAGAAATACAACGAAATGACAGCAAATATATCTTCTGATGAAAGAAGAATACTTGACAAATACAACTCTGTTCTTTTGGATGATTCTATCTTCGAGCAGATGGCAGAGAATGCCACTGAAATTACGACAGTAGCCACTGCTCTGTTCTTGGGTTATCTTGATAAGGCTACAGCTATTGCAGAGTCTCATGGAGGAGGTGGTGGTCCTGGCACTGGCTGGGGAAAGAAAGACGATGAAGACGAACTCGCCTTCAAACGTAGATGTATGCTTATGGCTATGCACATGATGAGACCGCAGAACAAGGTGAAGAGAAAAAGGTAAGCAATATAATAATATAGTAATATGTATTGTTGTCTATAAGTATTCTTCACTTTACTTGAATATATATAGCTTAATATATAACAATAAAGATAGTGTTATTGCAGACAATATATATAGTTTGCTTTACTTAAATACATATAGCAATATAAATATGTGTATTATTAAAAGGTAAATAGTTATGACAGACATAAAGACAATAAAGCACTTATATAAAGTGGTAAGTGTAGCTAAGAATACAGGTATTAATGCCCTCATTGTTAGTTATAACATGATGGTCAATACTGGGAAAGGAGGAGAAGCATGAAAGAAGACATTTCACCATCTATGCTTGCCTTCGACTACGGTAAGTTGGCAATTGAGATTAATGTTGGCATAGTAGTGGTTTACAATCGTAAACTGCTACTTATCCCAAACTTATTGATCAACTCCAACAAGTTTGGAATCAAACTAACAGGAGAAACGTTACTAAATCTATGTGAAGATATTGGTGAACCATGCTGTAATGATGGTACCATTATAGGGTTTACGACATTGACAGAAAAATAATTGTTCATATAATACTATTATGAGAAAAATCAGAAAAGGAAGACAGTCATTAAGAAAGGCACTGGAAGTGCCAAATGAAATCTTTCGACAGGCAGTTAACTTGACTGAGGCAGAAAGATACAAATATATCAGCCTGGAGTGCGCAACAGTCATCGTAAGACTGATCAAGGAACTTCGTATAAAGCAAGGTGAATGTATTAGAGTAAAATTCGATTGTATTGACATGAAGGATTATAAGTATTTTGGTTTTAGCACAAGAAATAGACAGCTCGAAAATTGCCATTTCTTGATTGAATCGAAAAGATACACATTCTTTCTGTCAGTAGATAATAAAAATAGTTACGGAGTCCAGAATGATGACTATCTGCGAATATTAGCTATATACTCTGTACTTCATCGTATGTATAAGAAACGCAACAAGCGAGAAGCCCGAAATCTTTTTTGTTGGAAGAAGATAAAGTGATGTTTGTGTCTTATGATATAATTGTATCTATAACTCTGTTTCCGTTTCTTGTGTTCAACCTCAATTTTTCAGTATAGGTTGTACCGTTAACCATCACCGCCAACTTTTTAACGTGCAAAGGTATGGCAGCCCAGACAGACACCAAACACCAGTCGATGCTCTCCCTATCGGCGAAGATTTTTTGCAGCAGACTTCCGCAATCAGAGATTGGGTATTCTACAAAAATTCTCTACCGATTGTTTGGCTTACTGCCTTATTGGGCTGCCATCTTCTAACGCACGTAAAAAGGCTTAGGTGATGACGGTTATGCCGGAATGATTCTAAAAAAAATCTCGGATTGAACGAAACGGAAAGTCCTTAAAAGGCAGATGAATCGGGAAATCCAGAATAAATTTTATTGTTGAACCCTTTAAAGCAAGTATGATTATGGAAAGAAAGAATGATATTCCATTTGAGCATCAGATGATGTTTGTTCTGAGACGTTATGATTCTGTAATGGCTGAGAATATTGAGCTGCGTAAGGAAATAGAGGAACTTACAGAAGCTCTTGAGGAACTTGGAGGAAATAATGAACGTAAATCTTTGAAAAAGCGTATAAAGAAGCTATCAGAGAAGAATGAGAGTCTTAAACAGAAGCTTTCTGAAAAGAACAATCAATACGATGAAGTATATCGCTTGTACAAGATGGTCTCAAAGAAGAAAAACGTTCTTAAAAATACGTTACTGTATGTAAAGGCACATATTAATAAGATGCTTGCACTTGTTGATGTTCCTGCTTTGAAACTGTTGTCACAGCGTATTGCTAAGGATGTAAATTTGGTTGAACATACCAATTGTGTGTATGAAGAAGTACAATAAAGAAATGCTTATTGTATCTTTCAAATGAGAATAATTAAAATATATCGATATGACAAATGAACAAATTAAGCAGCACTTGGAAAGAGTGGTGAAAACTGCTAAAGATATTGCAACAAAGACTTGTAGTCAGCAATGGGAGAACTACAAGAAAAGTAGAGTAGAGAATGGAGAACGCCCAATTCCGAAAGAGATGGAAGAAAGCATTCGGGATGTCTTCACCTTTGCATATGCTACAGGTATTGCTACAGGTGTTGAGGACACCATTGTTAGTTATAATATTATGTTCAATACAGGGAAAGGAGGAGAGGCATGAAAAGACGTATGGCTAATAAGATAGAAAACTATAAAATCCTGCCTAAGCGACTTATCAATAAATATATGTCTCTTAGTTTTGAACAAGGTTACTTTAGTGTCTCTATAGAATTTAAAGGTTGTGTCAAAGTGTATGTTCGTGATGTGTGGGGTAGAATACTCATTTATAGCCTTAACTATTCAGATGGCAAGTGTGAGCATTCTCATGGCTACAAGATGTGGAATGATGATGTTTTGTACCATGTTCACAAAGGAATGAAATATGATGGTAAATAATAAGATTTTAGAATATAATCATGATAAGGTTATTGTTGAAGAAAATGATGATAGTTATGTCATAGACTTCCAAAGAGGTATAGGTGGGGTTTCATACTCTAAAAAAGATTGGACTCTTGCCAGAGCCTTGTATCATCAATCTATTCAAAACTACAAAAAGGAAATAGAAGAAGATTTATACGAATGGTAATTTATAATCTTTAAAATGATATACAATGTATAAGGTAAAAATATTTTTTGGTTCATTCTATGGGGAATGGTTTGAAAATGATTTCTTGGAGGATATGGATTGGTCAGATATATCAGTCGCAGAATGTATGATAGAAGCTCATTTTCCCGTAGTTCCTACCCATGGCAGTATTGTTGATGTAAGTAGTCTCCGTTCTCAGATTTATAAAGGATGGAAAAAATATGTTGATGAAGGAGGTTATTTGTCAGATGTGATAGATGGGGTTAGATGCAAATTCAAAATTCCACGACAAATTTCAAATGCAGATATATTTAAAGAAATGGTATTTGGAGGTAATAATTTACCAGATTTTATCTCCTATAAAAAATATATGGTCGGTACTGATGAAGATGAAGATGTCTTTTATGGAGTATGTCTAACACCTAATACAGACTATATTAAAATAGAAATTTACTGATAATACTCGCTATATAGAATTATTTAAGGGATGCTACTAATCTCTCAGAGCATCCCTTAAACTCAATTTATTTAATGGTGAAGTCAAAGACTTTCTTGCTGCCTGAGTTCTTCATTCCATTACTGGTATTGCCTTGCTTATTGTTGTAAGTAAGACAGTATTCTCCAGGCTGTCCTTCTACTGTCAAGTCATAAACGTTATCAGAAACTTTTTTCACTTCTAATTTTACAGATTTATCTTCTTTGGCACCTTCAATCCTGTTGGAATGAACAATAGCACTGGTCATTTGTCTGCCTTTTCCTGCAGACTTAAATTTTACCACAAAGAAATCGTCTATGCTATAGTCACTGGAGAACATATCATAATACTCAGAGATACTATTTCTATCATGCGTGAAATAAATGCGAAAAGTAGCCTTGCCACCAACAAAAGCATAAGGCGAAGTCTTACCTTCGAACGTGATAAGTTCCTTGTCTTTAAACGGATTGATATATCCAGTTCTTTCTATTTCTTTGAAGTCTATATGCTTCATAGCAACAAGACTGTTATCTATGTTAGCATAGATACCAACAGAATCCATTCTGAGCTTACTAAGAGCTGTTTGATTGAAGTCTATACCAGCTTTCGTAAATGAAGCTTTCTGCTCTTCATAAGTCTTTCGTCTGGCATCATTAAAGCCTCGGATGTATTCTTCCGATTTTCCTTCTAATGGGTCTATTGTAGAATCGTCATCATCATCAATATCCTCGTCATCATCTGATTCGTGTTTAGGGAGAATCTTGCTGATGTCTGTTACACCGCCCTTAATCAAAGCCTTGGCTTTTTCTCTTGCTTGCTCAATAGGAGTCTGAGCCATCATGAATGTGCTTGCAGATACAAGCAACATTGTTAACATAACTATTTTTTTCATATATATAACTTTTTAGAATAGAGTGCAAAGTTAATGCTTTTATTAAGAAAATAAGCAATATCTGCATTTTTTTATATATAATTAAACGAAGAGAGGAAACACTTCCAAGAAATGCTTCCTCTCTTTTTCTTATAGTTATGATGCTTTTTGTTGTTGGGTTTTCTCTGTTTGATGAAATTCCCTTTGAATAACTTTTATCATATTCTTCACTTCCTGGTCTATCTTATTGAAATTGTTATATAAGATACGTTCCTTTGCATCTACAGAACCAAAATCATAGAATTTAGGTAAAGGAAAATTCTTATAATCCTCTTCCTCTGCCTTTATTTCATCCATATTAAAGTTGGTTTTGCAGAAGAACTTGGAAGTTTTGAACTCTTCCGCCTTTTGAATGTCCATAGCACCTTTGCGACCAGTCTTTGTAACAGTAAAATCTCTTGCTGTCTGACCACATATCCAACCAGATGCCATGTCGGAAATCTTAGATGCTGGAACAAGACTATCCAAGTTTTCATTAAGATTGATGGAAGTCCTGTCACGGTCAATGGTGATACCTTTCTTTAATTGAACCACTTTACCAAATATATCTCCAGATAGCCAATCGAGAGTGTCCTTGCTACGAGCAGAACCGCTGATTACATTGCCAACAGTAGTGATAATTTTGTCTTTACCAACCTTACCATAGTCAGCCTCCAACTGAGGCAATTCCTGAAAGCCTAATGTTACTGCAACCTTGTTGCTTCGAGCAGTACCAATCAATCTATCTATTTTATGAAAATACAAAGTTGGTAACTCGTCAACTATAATACTTACAGGTACATTTTTACCCTGACCGCTGTTCACACGTGTCACAAGGCGGTTCAATATAAGGGCATTCAATGCACCGATGATACTCTCCATTTCCGGGTCATTAGCAATAAGAAGATAACTTGGATTCTTAGGATCACTGACTTTTAAATCAAAGTCATCGCCTGAGAATACCCAATATGCCTCTTTCGTTGCAAGACGTGATGTTTGAACACGAAGTGTACCAATCATACCTTCCAACTGTTCCATAGCGTTATTCTTCTTCGCTGTCATGAACGGAGCCATCAGAGGATAAACCTCAGGGTCTGTTTCCAAAACTTCAAATATCTCGGAATAATCTCTATTCAAGAACGACAGTACATGAGGCATATCCGAATATTTGCCTTTCCAATAAGCAGGTTCAACAATGTGTTCCTTCTCACCAAGATGACCTTTTGCAAATACACGTCCAGTAAGTCGCTTATGGTGGGTCTCTGGGTCTTCGCTATACTCTGCATCCAGTTCATGACCATGTTCATCGTATGGCTTCTTTCCATAGTTGACAAAGAAATAAATGCAAGCGGCAAGGAAGTTTGTTGCAGATGTTTGGAAGAACTGGTCACTGCCACCGCCACTTCCTTTCTGTCCTTTCTGCAAAGATTCAATCAGTGTCTCAGCAGTTTCCTGGGCTGCCGCCAAATTACTGATGTATTTCTGCTGTATAGGGTTGACACGTCTTGAATATTCAACATTCACGAAGTTGATGATATTAAACCTGCATCCTTTGGGCGTTTTACCTTGCTGTTGGTTCTTCTTGTAATGATAGTAAAGCTTAGTAGCCAAAGTTGGAAATTTATAGTCGTACACAACCATGGCAAAGCCTTTGGCACTATGCTGTCTGATGTATGGTTCTATGACAGAGAATGTCTTACCACTACCAGGAGTACCCACAACCCAAGTTCCACGGAAAGGGTTAATGATATTAATCCATCCCTTACGGAATCTTCCTTTATAATAGTAACGCATCGGTATATTAACAGAATACTTGTTGTCAACGTATTCTTCTGTCTGCTCAAAACTCTCATTCTCGAAGTTGAATCTATCTTTAAGCATTCCATCCTTGAAATATTTTGAAACATTATCAAGTGCGATATGAATCAATATGGTTCCTATCAAAGATGCTACCATATAAAGCCAAATGTTGGTTCTCAGCAACCAAACTCTGGTTTTCCAATCACAGCTATAAAGAAAAACAGAAACTGTTACCAAAACGAGTCCGATGGAGATAGGCCAGAAAACCATCTTTCTCGCATCGAACTCTATCTGTTTCTTGTTTTTAGTACCTATACAGGTGATGATTACCAACATTACTGTAACAATCTTGCTATATGGCAGAAACTGATACATGGATAGCCTTCCAAGTCGGCTATGTACGTTGGTGATAACGCCGCCCAAGAAATCCAAAGCTGTTGGGTCAAGCGCATACATAAAAAATTCGAGCAACAAAGAAACATAGATTGTCGCTCGGAAAAGGGTGTATGTTCCCTGTAGTTCTTTTGACTCTTCCATTATTTTGTATTCATTTTATTCGCTGTTCTTGCTTTATTTATCCATCCTCTTTTACAGTCAGCAACAATAGCTTTCATAGACCGTGTTCCTCTTGGTGTTCCACGAAGCTCGTACCAAGAATCCAGCAAAGATGTATAGCGGATTAATCTGTTCATCCTTCTTAGCTTAAAGTTCAACTTTACCAATGTATTGTTGATATTGGCTATGACTTGAATCCTTTGATGTTCCGTAAGTTTAGGGTTCTTTCCCTTTGATGATCCAAGCGGTAGAATCTGCTTTACATCGGCAGCTATCTGAATGCCGTCATCAATGACATCTTTGTAGATATTATTCTTCTTCTGTGACAAAGCTACAGCCAGTACATTAGCTGGACATGAAACACCGACAGATTTTAACTCTTTAAGATTTTTAAGAGTTTGGTCAACCTGGTAATATATGCCGTAAATGCTTGCAGCTAAAGTAAGCATATCACCAAAACTGGATAGATAGTTATCAAACTCTCTTTGAAAGTTTGTTACTTTTTCTGTCTGATCTGAGATATACATGTGCCCAGTTAGATTAAGTGACATTACTTCATCTTGTGATTTCAAAGCTTTTTTTGCCTTCTTAGCGTAATCAAGGAACAATCCTGCACGCACTACGTCTTCTCCGGCATAAGTCTTTAATGGAAGGAAAGACATCAGTCCTGCCAATACTATCGTATAAAAGAATTTATTTACCATCCCCATGATTTACTGTTCTGTTTAAGTTTATAATATCTTGCGACAGAAGTTGCAGCTCGGCGCATTCTGTTTCTTGCTTCAAGGGCAAGCATACCATTTGACTTGTCTATTTTGCCTGCAATGGCACGATTCCAAACATCCTCAAAACTGAACACAGATATAGATACAGCTAATCTTCTTAACTTGGAATTGAGTTGTTCAAGCTCACGCTCCAAATTCCATATTAATTGTGTTCTTTCTGCACCGTTCAGCATATTTTTATCAGTACCTTTAGCACATACCTTTTTTAAAGAACGAAATGTCTTTATAAATTGAATTGCAGTCTCCATATACAGATTATTCATAGACATTGTGGCAAAGACACCTTGTGGATTAATTTTCTTTGCAGCAGAAACTTCCCATAAGGCATTAAGAGTCTGAACACCTTCTAAGTAAAGTTGACAGCAAGCTACTGTTCTTTTGGCGTAACCAGATGCTTCTTTGAGATAAGCATTATACTGTTGCTCCCAATTTCTTATCTTTGCAGTGGTTCCAGATAGCTCTGCTTGAATACCTGCTTCCTTCTTTCGATAATTTGTTTGAGCTGTAATCTTGCTAAGAATATTGTCCTCACCTTTCTTTATAGCAAGATATTGACCAGGATTAGAGGTAGTTCCACTTATTTGAGCACGGCATACAGCCGTGGACAACACTATAGCTAAACAGAGCATTACAGCTCTAAACTCGATTAGTAATCTCATATATCCCCTTTCTTCTTTTATTAAATTCAACTCTCATTCTTATTTCAGACACTACATCGTCAGCTTCTTTAATACCTATCATGTTGACCACTGAATTGTTTCTATCACCAGAATAAATGGTGACGGTTTTCAATCCAAATATCTGTTGTGGCAACGAACGATGTTGCTTGTAGTCCACAACACGATACAACTCAACATAATCTGTTGAGTGTGATAATACTCCATGAAGTATTATTATTTGTTCCGATGTTATAACGTATTCTGTACGCAACAATGATAGCAACTTACAGAACAGATATATAACCAAAAACAATGCGGCATAGATAAAATATTCGTGCCACATAAACTTGCCAAATACATATATCCAAAAAGCGGCAATGCTTAGGCAGATGGCAGGAAACTCATTAATGACGTATTGTAATACATGGGGTCTCAATGCCACCGTCTGAAATATTTGAATAGAGTTATTATTCATACCTTATTATATTAAATATAAAGAGAAAAGAAGTATGGGTTAAACGCCCATACCTCTACCTTCTCCATGTCCACGGTCTTCGCCTATCTCAGCTGCATAACTTGCAGCTGCAACTGCTTCTGGCGATACAACACCTGGTTTAGAAAATACAGCCCTTGACTCATAGAAGTCTGGTTTAGGTCTTGGTGGGGCTGCCATCGAAAGACCCGCAGCAACATCCAATCCGGTAGTAACGGCAGCAAGAATAGCCGCACCTAAGTTGAAGCCATGTCCTGGCTTAGTCTTCATTTCCACCTCAGGGAATATTTTATCAAAGAGTTTCATTCTCTGATAGTCATTCACAGCAAGGAATTTATTGAAGTCTTTCTGATTAATCTCGTGTGAAATTACGTTTCCGTCAATGACTGCGGACATCTTATATTTACCCTCGATAACCTTACCTTGCTCATCCTTCAATCTTTCCACAGAAATATCACCAATAGTTGTAGCACGACCATGTTCGCCACTACGTTTCCATTCCTTGCTTTCTTTGAGATTATTCAAAGACTCTCCGTTTACCCCAGCATCACCCATAAGGTTAATCTTTGCTGCATTACGTAAGTCATTGAGATTAATGGCTTCGTTACCATAATGAACAACCTTGCCTTCTGTTACAGAAGGCTTCTCTCTATGAGCAGATACTAAGTCCTCAGACAATACTTTTTCTTTACCAACCGTCTTAACGACTTCGGTGCCAAATCCGGCTTTATGCAATTCATCTATAACCTTGCTGATATTGGCATTATTGTTGAATGACTGCTGACGCATATCTTGATGAAGGCTGCTTGTTGGAACAATCTGCATCTTCTGCTTGTTCTCATCAGTAAAAGGGATAAGAGTGGTCAACATCTTGGCTCTATCCTCATTTGTTCCATTTTTGAAAGCATTGTATTGTGCCTCTGTTATCTTAAATGACCACATTCCTGCATCCTTATCGGTACGAACATTTATCTGATAATTGCCAGAGATTTGGTCTTTCCATGCCATAGCTCCAGTAATGGCAGCGGAAGTATTTGCATTTACAAGACTATAATCTCCTTTCATTGTGACAACGCCCTCTGCTTGGTCAATTCCTTTTGACCTAACAGCATCTTGCATCTGACCATTTGATGCACTCTTTATCTTCACTTCATCAAAGACTTTATCAAACAGCTTCAAGCGATACTCGTCATCGTAGTTGATAAACTTCAGATAGTCATCTTTACTAATCTCGTGACTCATCAACTGATTGTTTATTACCGCTGTCATACGGAATGTTGTCTTCTGACCGTCATTCGTAGGGTAGGCTTGTATCTCTCCCACAGAAACGGCACGACCATCTTTGACTGGTAGATAGAACCCTTGGCTTGCATCCAAACTTCTACCATCTACAACACCAATACTATTCCATTTGTCTATATAGCCAGTCTTGTAATCTTGACGCATATTCTTCATGTCAATATCAATGACATCGATGTTCTTGGCATAGGATGCTGCTTGTTGATGCCCTAAGTTCAACTCCTGTTCAATCTCTGGTTTCAACTTAATATTGATGTAGTCCTTGCTTTGAAGATGCTCTTTGGTTATCTTCTCTGAAAAGTCTTTAGAAATGACCTTGTTGATAATATCAAGTCGCTCACTAATATTAGGAGCAGTCTTGTTATGAACCATCTTGTGCTTACCCTCGCCAGAAGTGAATCTCAGCTTGTCATTGAGGATCTTTTTCAATTGTTCGTCAGTCAACGCATATTGTAAATCCTTGTTGATACCGTCACACTTGATTGTAAGAGTTTTCTTCTCTTTATCGATAACGATGCCATGAGAAGAAAGAACCTTGTTGAATCCTTCACCACTAAAGGTTAGTTCTGCACTGTAGCCATTAAGGTATTCTCCCAAGGTCAACGCCTGTCCTTTTGGACGAACCAACTGTTTCGGTTTAGCATCAATCTTCATGTTAGCCAAAGAATCCTGCTGCTGGTTTCCTTTGTCATAAAAGCCGTAATCACCAGTCTTCAATTCTCCAGGCTTTAGTCTGCCATCAGGTCTATCCATCACAACAGGTGCACTACTTGCGAAGAAAGGACGGTCATCTATTCTTCTTGCATGATAACCATGTCTTCCAAATGCTCTGAATCCATCCAAGAAACTATCAAAACGTCCGTATCTTGCACCTTCAAAAGGGTGGAATGGGCGTTCTCCTCTATATCCATATTCTCCAGGATTAAGTCGATGTCCATTTAACCCCATATTTACAGGGCTATTAGCATTGCGTGCAGCATTCCAAGAACCAGGAATATAATAGTCATTTCTCACAATTGATACAAAAGTTTGGTAAGCCTCTTTATCCCATACGTTAGTTCCGCCATTCCTTAATGCCTCCAATTGAGCATCATTGAGTGTATAACGTCGAGGTGTTGATGTGTTGTGAGCCATTGTTACCAACTGATATTCACCTGTTGGAGTCATTGCAATCTGCGCTTGCATACCATTGGCATTAAGCGTGTTTTGGAGCTGAGGAGCTATGTCCAATGCTCTTGGATTTGTATTCTTTCTTGTTGCCATGTTCGTTATTATTTATTTGATGTTATTTCTTGTTACCAAAAATTCGGAGTATATAAATAAAGAGGTTGACGAAATCAAGATACAATTCTAAAGCTCCTAATAGTGCTATCTTTTGGCTATGTTCGTCAACTCCATATTGGGATTCTTCTATAAGAATCTTTTTTATTTTCTAAGAATCCCATGCAGTCAGTCCAATAAAAATTATTACTGCCGCATAGCTTATCATTAAGTCAAATCCACTGCTTTTGCAGAAAAGATTGACTATTGTAGCTATAACTAAGCCGATTAATGCGAAAAACAGTAATTTTCCAATTGAAGACAAGTCCTTCTTGGTAGTATAGCCATATAAGGACATTATTCCAAAGGTTCCTGCTGTTATAAAAAAAGCCTTTGCAATGCTTGCCTCTTGATATACCAGCAGCGTAAATGACAGGGTCACGCCATTAAGCAAAGAGTATAGAATGAATAGGATAGTGGCTTGTGTTAAGCCCAGTTTTCTAATTCTACTACTGATGATAAATACCAATGCTATTTCTGCACCACATATTCCAAATGCCATTAATGGATGTTCAAGCATTGCAGACATCAATGATACTGATTGAGCTACAGAATAAGCTGTAAATCCTGTTATTAAAAGGGCAAGTGTCATCCAAAGATACACCTTACCCATAAGAATAGAGAAAGACTTTTGCAAGTCCTTCTCATATATAATTCCAGAGCTTTCCTGTTTTGGATAGATGCTATTATACAATTCTTTTTCAGTCATAGCTTTACATATTATAATTAGTCTTTCTTATACACTATAACACAAGTGTGTCGATTAGCAGTGTAAGGCTTGTAGAGATTGATACCACCTTGGCTTACACCAATCATTTTTTCCTTTGGCACACCTGCTTTGGCAAGGAGTTTAGCTATATATTTTGCTCTTTTTATACTCAGCTTGCGGTTTATTTTTGGTGTTCCTGTTTTACTATCAGCGGCTCCCACAATTCTTAGATTGAGATCGAACTCATTTACTGCTCCTGCAATCTCTTTGATATTTACCAACTGCTGCTTGTCAATAAGTTCAGTTGAGTTAATCTTGAAGAAGAACAATATTGGTGCGTCAAACTTGGCAAGTCGCTCGTCAACTGTTGTTTCACCGTTGTTCATTCGCTCTCTAAGTCTTCGCAAGCCTTCATAATCATTGCGAGGAAATGGTGTGAGGTCTGTAACATCTTGCACTGGTAACATACCAACACACTTTGATGACTTCTTTTCCCATCCGAGTTTGCCAATGCCTACAGTCAAGCCGATGCTTGCTTGAAACAAATTGTCACCAAAATGCTTGTCCTTGCCAGCTCCATCAAAGGTTTGCAATGTGCTTGTTCCTCCAAGTTCAGCAGACAAACTGACTCTTTTTGACATTCTATAGCTTCCAATCACACCATAGCTAATGGCAAATGGCTTGTTGTGTAAATCGCTGTTTCTTATGATACCTGCACCAACATAGGGAATGACGTTCCACTTTGGAAGAAGGGTATAGGTGGTTCTGTAGAACGAAGAAATATTCAACATCAAATCACCATGATAATTCTGATAACTTACAGATTCCTTGTCAAAATTGGCAAACTGAAAACCCTGGTACACAACACGTGCTCCGAAGAAACGAGAGTGCCATTTACCAAGACTAAACACCATGGTGTATTTTGTCTTGTCATAGAAGTCTCCGCATCCCTTTGGCGCACCAAGAAAAGTGGATGTACCAGCTTGCACTGAGGCAAACCAGTTGTCTCCGATACCTGATAGATGGAAACGTGTGTTTCCATCAGAAATAGATGGCTGCTGTTGAAGATTGTGGTTGGTTGCTGACATAGGCATTGAAGAACCTGTAGTTCTTGCATAGTTCTTTTCGTCATCACCATAAACCACTTGTGCCTTTGCTACCGTTGTTGTAAGGCATAAAGCCAGCATCATTAAAGTTTTTGCTTTCATTATTTTCTTTTTATTATTTATAAATTCTACATTTTTTCAGCTAAATCGTCATACAGATATAGCTTATGTTTCAATATTATACGCTCACATTTTTCAACATAATCGCTTCTGGTTGCATAACCCGAAGCTTTTATAGCCAAAAGCCAATGATGGTAGTCTTTGCTGCCATATCTCCAACATCGTGCGTAACGGTCACTCATAAGAAGGCGTGAATGGTATTCAACGCTTTCCTCTGGCGAGTTGAAATTGCAAAACTTTTCGTTCGGACGATCATCATTATGTACACTATATGGCAAACCTTCCCTCAACCATCGGCTGTTAGCTTTGATTCCGAAGAAGTTGTAACCTGCTTGTGCAAGATTGCTGTTTCCCCATCCGCTTTCAAATGCCATCTGAGCGAGAATAACAGAAGATGGAATGCCATACTTGCGCTGCTGCCGCATTGCAATACTTGCATATTCCTTAAAGAACTCTGTTGGAGTCATTATCTTCTTCTCGTCCAAATGCAGAGCTTTGACGGCTTTCTGCTTAGTATCTCGTATATATACCAGCAGGTTATATGGGTCTTGAAGTTTCCCTCTAAGTCGGCTTGTTATATGAAGATGAGGTCCTGTACTTCGCCCGGTAGTGCCGCTGAGACCTACAGGTTCCCCGGCATATATCTTCATATTCTTCTCAACCCAAATCTCCGACAGATGGCAGTAACTAACGGTATAATCACCAAATTGCATGGTTACATATTTTCCCGAACCTCTGTCATAGCCAGTTGCCTTTACATAGCCATCGAACATGGCAAGCACTTCTTCATAACGTGCTGCCAAATCAAGACCTCCATGTTGCCTGGTGTGACCGTTGAAAGGGTCAGCACGTGTTCCGTAGAATGAATTTATTCTTATTGTCTTCAGCGGAAAGCTAACACTTAGATACTTGTCAATCCAATAATCTTTTATGTCATCCTCAGTTATTGCTAACGAGGATTGTACTCCCATACTGCATAAAAGCAGTAGTAGAACAATAATCCTTTTCATTGATATACCTTTTTATTAAGCTGCAAAAATACAATAATAGATACAAGGAATAGTTCTAAAAAAAATAAATGTTTTATATTAACATTAATAATATAAATTAAGCCTATTCTTATACATTTTATATTTAAAATGTTAATATAGGAGATATATTTGTTTTTTAACACGTTCATTAAAGAAAAGTCTTAATTTTGCATCCACAACAAAATAAATAAAAAAGAAACATGAAGAAATTTACAGAAAACGAGATTCCTTACGAGGATTTTGAGCGTATGGGATTTTCACAAGAAATGATAGATGACCTTCCTGAGGTAATTATGGACAGACTCTTATCTGGAGAGAAAACGCCTCTGTTAGTATCTTCTAAGAATGACTCCAATGACAATCCAATGAAGGCTACCATTTGGATGAGTAGGGAAGAGAACGGTGTGGTTACTGGCTTTTATCGTCCTTATGATAATGTACGTGACTATTCAGATTTTAGTAAAAGCCAGCAAAAGACACTTCTTAATGGAGGTGTTGTTTTAACAGAGCTTAAAGGTCAACCGTCTTCTTATTATCAGATGGATGAAGATACTAACCGTATTCTTTCATGCCCTGCGGATTGTCTTATGAACAATTTCAATGGATTGAAAACTAACCTATCGGCTTATATTGACGAGAAGACATTCTCAGAAGGCAAAATTCAATCTGTTGTGTCAGATGGTAACGTGATAACAATTGGTATTGATCTTTCAGATTCTAAGGGCTATAGAGTCGTTGAAGGTGATGAACAGAACTGGAAGCAGGAGAAAGAAACTGATAAGTTACCAAAGTACAATTTTGGACTTTATGGATGTTGGACATTTGATAAGGACAACAACCTATCCTATGTACCAGAAGAGAGCTATACCAACGAAATGGTGAAAGCTCAAAACGAACTTGTTGAAAAGAACAAAGCACGAGGTATGCACATGTAATATAAAAAGATATGGAAAAGACAATAGATAAGTTTGCTGATGAGCAAGAAATGCTCGATGCTTACATCAATGGCGAATACACAGCTAAAGAGATAGTTTCTGTATTCTTGCCTGATGACGTAAAAGAACAGTATAATATATATTGTTCTGAGAGAAATCTGCAAGATACAGAAGAAACCGCAGCAGCTTTCCTTGGTTGGTGGTATGAAGAAGATAGTGATAGAGAACCTACTGCCGAAGAAATGTTGGACAATGAAGAAATGTCTGAGGAAGTTATTTCGAATGGCTATCAAGATGTATTCTCTGAATGGAATAAGGATATTACTAAAATTGCGGAACTCTCATCCTCTGAGAGTGCAAGAGACGTAACTTTGTGGCGATGGAAAAACCCAGCCATAACTGATAAGCAAAAATGTGCCTCAGAGATTGGCGTGCCAATTGCCGATGTTGAAAAATGGTGGTGTACTCCTGATTGGATCAACGGTTATGTAGGTGGACATTTCCATCCGACAAACCTACGAGAAATGAACAAGAAGGAGTTGAAGTCTTTCTTGATAGAAGCTTGTAGAAAAACTCTTGAAGCTTAAAGATTATAAGGTTCAAGATTGTTTCATATGACAAATATGAATATATTGTTTTAGTCCTGCTGCTTGTGAAAGTGGCAGGATTTTAAATTATTGTTTAACGCAAAAAACTATAAAAGATGGTTTTCGTCTTAAATAATTAAAAATAAAGTAACATAGCCCTCGACACCACGGTAAAGTCAATACATAATGAAAATACGTAAGTTTTTATTTGTGGCAATTGTTATTTGCCATGTATTTTGTTCTTGTTCGTCTTCGACAGATACTGTTATAGAAGATAACGTGGATAAAGAACAAGCTCACTTTGAAGGTGTATTTAATGCTAATTCAGTGATTGTACATCCTGGTACTAACAATTGGTATGGCATAGACATCTCTCGTGCTAATACTTTTTGGTCTAATCCAGATGTGGGTGATGCTTCTAATGTGATTGATAATAATACAGAATGGACAGCAGAAGTCATTTGGCAGGACATAGACCATCGTGCTATTAGTTTTTGTGGGGCAGATGGAAAGGTTATTAATGGTGATACAATAAATGGCAAAGGATTGAAACCTCTTTATGTGAAAGTTACAACTTCTACATTTGGTAATGTAGTCGTTGGCATAAAGAAAAAAGGAGCAGGATCTAATGCTTATCTTTGGAGCTGGCATCTTTGGCTTACCGACGAGCCAAAGCTCATAGCAGGTTTCATGGATAGAAATCTTGGTGCTTCCTCTTCGTCACCATCTGGTGGAAGCAAGTCCTATGGTCTCTTCTTTCAGTTCGGACGAAAGGATGCTTTTGTAGGAAATTACTACAACACACCCATTGCCACATACGACATTAACGGCTTGTTTCTATATGGTGGTACAGAAAATGAAGACGTGAGACATGCGATGTTTTCGCATTTTGTAAATAGCCCGAATGTGATAATCCGTTCCTCTGATTCTGGATATTTTAGTACACCTGAGGAATGGGATAAATGGTTAAAGCAAGAGAAATATATGGATAAGCACTGGAATGACATCACTGGCTCAGATGGCAAGACATTATTTGACCCATGTCCAGAAGGATGGAGACTTCCAACAAAGGAAGACTTAAAAAACTTGACATTAGACGAAAAAGGTCGTTGTCGCTTTGTCAAAGAAAAAATATTTTATGGTTCTGTTTTGGATGGTAATTGGTTTCCGAGAAACGACGATTATTGGAGTACGGGCGATATTATAGAAATTCAAGGGGATTCTTGGAGACCCCAGAAAGAATTTCGTGTCACTATAATGAGTTTTGATAATTACCTGATAAGAGCTGCAAGTAATCGCTATGACTTACATCATGTGCGGTGTATTAAAATGTGATTTACTTTAAGTTATGAAGTCCTCGGTGTTTAAGCACCGAGGACTTATATCTTTTGACATATTTTTCTTATCAGTAAATGCTTATTAATGGGAAATTATAAGTAACTTTGTGAAGTTAATAACAAAACGTAAAAAAGATATGAAGAAGTATTTTATAATCCTATTTTTATTGTCCACGATTATTTATAATGGTTATTCTCAGACATTAATAAAACCAGAGAATGATTCTACATTTACTGCGGAATATAGAAATGGAGACGAGTGGACTATGATAGCAAAAAAAGGATTTATCGTTGGGGTAAGTAACAAACTCATAAAAGATGATTACGGAAAGTTTTATAGACTCCAAATCATGATACAAAACTTATCAAATAATTCTTTTGTTTTCACCCCGGAGACAGTAAGTTCATATTGCACATTAAAAGACCAAAGCGTTAATAGTATGAAAGTTTATACATCTGAAAGTTTCCAAAAAATGATTAGGAATAAGCAGATGTGGGCAGAAGCCTTAACTGGATTTGCAAACGGACTAAATGCTGGGATGGCTGGGTATTCTACTTCATACGTTTCAACGCCTTATGGTGGATATACGGTCAGCACCTATAATCCAGGTAATGCTGCTGTTGCTAACATGATAGCAACAAATCAAATGATGGAAATGGGCAAACAAATGGAAAATGACCGTAGAATCAGAGACGAGGGGTATTTGAAAAAGAACACCATTCATCCTGGTGAAGGCATTGTTGGATATATGTTCGTAAAGAAACAAAAAGGAGTAACTATGGAGGTTCAGATACCTGTAAACGGAGTCGTTTTTGATTATAAATGGAATATTTTGGGGCTGTAATTATCCAACAATGTAGATTTACAATACTATGATAAAAAGGCTATTACATAATTTGGCAGATAAGTTGTCAAATAGTGTAATAGCCTTTTTTATTTACATTCAACGATGGAAGTGGCGGTGTTGATGATGACTTTCTTCCTGGTTGTTGTCTTTCTCTTCATCGGAGCCTTGCTTTTTGTCTGGCGCAAGATTCTCGTCACTCTCCACGATGCCGTTGCCATCTACGTCAATGTCGATGGGGGTAGTGGAACGCATATCCAAGTTGGACGATTGACTCTGACCTTTTTGAAGCTTATCTACATAGTCGATAATCTTATCCGAAGACCTCTCGGCAGCTTTAAGCACAGCTTTGGTATAATTAGGGTCATTCTTTAATCGTTCTTTCCAAAACTTGCTGCCAGCAGTCTCACCAACATCATAGCCATACTTCTGTCCTACAAGTCCACTGCCAAGATGAACAATCAGTCCTTCTTTGAGAATGTTCTCAAATCTTGAAGATACAGGCTCTGATTTTCTTGTTCTCATAACTAACCCCTCGGATAGGTCTTGCAAGAAGCCATCCTTCTTGTCATATTCTCCTACAGGCGCAACATGTATAGTGTTGTCTATAGCGGAATAGGAAGCGGAACCAACAGAAGAGTCAAAGGATGTTTTGGTGGTAAATCTATTGTTGTTTACCAATGATTCAATGGCATCCTTATTCTCCGATGATAACCGGGATTCAAGGACTTGGTTGAGCTTCATGTTACTGTACTCCTGAGGATGCTTCATCGGATAATCTGTCTGATCAATGTTATAGACATTCTCAACGCCATTCTTTGTTATAACCGGAATAGCTACAGCATTTTCATTTACACGAATACCGTTGGCATTCATCGTAGCCAAGTTGAGGAAGACAGGAACTTCATATCCATGGTTGCGGCTTGTTATATTCAACATCATTGCTGTTGTTCCTGAATATTTATGTCCGCTCATATCCATAGGTACAGACTCATTACCGTTATCTGAAACAGTCAATCCCTTGGAGGCTGCCAGTATGGAGCCGTATTCTTTATATACTTTCTTTTCCATGTGCTCCTGGGTATGCCATCTGCCATCTGTCTTTGCTTTGAGAAGCAGAGGATCAATAAATCGAGTTTCAGAAGTTTGCTGTCCTCTCTGCTCTCTGAGAGGCATGACATCTACGGATTCTCCATTTCTTATACGTTTGTCGCCCTTGATGTAAACACGAGGGTCAATACCATCGAGGAGGTCTTTTAACGGTCGGTCAGCTACCTGCTCAGCGGATGAAAAATGTATATGCAAGAAATTGGAAACAGCTTTCCAGAACTTACTAAGAACAAATTCCATACGCCCCAAAGACCTTGTAGCAGCTATCTTATCGTTCATATTTCCGTGATTTGTCATTCGAGACATCTCCTTACGAAGTCGTTCCGCTCCTCGCTTGCCAGAGTAGGTTGCTAAAACCTCGTCAGCTACATCGCTTTCTGTCATCAGTTCGGGGTAATCTCTCTTCACTTGATTCCAAAGAGTTGTACCCCTCATCAATCCAACAATGTTGTTCCATTCCTTTGGATTGTTCTCACGCAAAGCTTCTGCCCAAATATGAGTGTACTCATGGATTGGAGTCTCTGCGTTTGCCACGCTTGGGTCGATATAAATCTTGCCATTTGTGGTAAATCCCCAAATTTCTCCTTTGGAAGTCTTAAACTCATTTAATTTATTTACGTCAGATTTGGCAGTATCGTCCTTTTGTTGTACCTTTGCATCAGAATTAGTGTTGTCGTTATCGTTATGTGCTATTAAGTTAGTTTTTGTCTCATCATTGAGACTGTACGTCTTTAACGATAACGCTTTTTTATTTGTATAGAAATCACAGAAAAATTCCCTCTCATTTCTCGGCTCTGTAACAACAGTATATTTTACACTGTCTGTTTTGTCCGTATAAATATATGAGACTCTTCCATTAGCCTTGCTGTTATCACGTTTGCCCTTTTCTATAATTTCTGGGATACGTAAAATATCATCAGATGTTATAATGCCCTTATTGGTACCAAAATGACCATATACACTATGTTTTGTTCCTGCATGGAAATCATTGCCTTGACGCATCACAATAATCTTATCTCCATCTTCTGTTTGTGCTGTAAATGAACGGTTGTCGTCCTTTCGGCTATACACAGAAACTACAGCTTTTTGAGCATCATTAAGAACACGTCCTTCAAGTTCCTCTCCAATCTTATCCATTCTTTTTAAGGTACGAGTGCCCATTTCCTTCACTTGATTGGAGGCTTCTTGATGAACTTTCTTGGCTTCATCTACATCGGTGATGACTTCCATGCCACTTTTACGCATCTTATTAACAAGCGAATCTCTCAGTGCAGCTTCCGTTTCTGTAATTGCCTCACCTTTCATTACCTTGTGATGACGAACATTCGGCTTCTGGAATATATTGTCAAGAATTAGATCCAATTGCTCCAGTCTCTTCACGTCAGACTCACTGAAGGAATAAGATTTAGAGTCGTAAGCATCTATCATCTTCTTCATTTCCGTATTGAATGCGAATGTGGATGATGTCAAATCGGCAAGCATTTCATTACGGTCTTCTGGTGCCAATGGAAAAGAACTATGAGTGTAAGAATGAAACTCCTCCTCATTTCTTTGGTACTCACAGAACAATTTGGAAAGCGTAGTCTTGGAAGGAATGTAATCCCATTCTCCAGATAGCAGTTTTTCCTTGTCTGTCATCGACTCCACATAGTCTTTCATCTGAGGAATGCTTACCAAATCACGCAAATGTTGACGTTCCTTTTCCGCTTCGTTCAACATGGTTGCCATTAAGAAATTAGGATCTTTCCCAGTTAACGTAATTTCTTTATGCTTGTCAAGGTTAAAAGCAATGGTTCTGCCATCTTTTGTTGCAACCACTGCGTTCACAACACCATCATTGGTTGGAAGCAGTGGACCATTGTTTTCCTTAGCGTAAATCTTGTTTTCCCCAAAGTCATTGCCAAGAAGCGATGCCAATGAATATATTATACCATTTACTCGCTCTTTCTCCACAACCTTATCGATAGTGTCCAGTACGCTTTTGTAACGGTGTGCAGTGTTTTCATCAATAACAATACTGTCTGTCTTATTGCTGTTATCAGTAAACACTACCACACGCATCGTATTGTCATTGTCTATAGACCATGACGTTGGTATCAGTTTTCCGTCAAACGCATTTACCTCATGTACTTTCTGGAGTTCCAACGGCAAAATTCCTCCTAATACAGGTGGATATGACTTATTGATGGATTCGATGACTTTATTGAACAGTTGCTTGCCTTGCTCCATATTAGTAAGCTTATTAACAAATTCTTGTTTGTCAATATCGCTCATAGTCACCATGCTTCTACCAAGTTCTTCTTTAAAATCGACATACCCTATAGTTTCTTTGGCAGAAGAAAGGTTGTCCTTATTCCATCGTTGAAGAATAAGTTTAGGAGTATCTGCAACCAAGTGTCCTTTATCGTAGTCTTCAACCTTCACGACATCATTTCCGTTGGAAAAATAATTGCCTACAAGACGGCTTGCCTCGTAATTGGTGATAACCTTCTCATACTTATCTGGTATTTCAAAACCTTCTTCTTTCAGGAGAGCCAACTTCTCAGCCTGTCTGCTTGGTGTGTCTGGGATGATTCTTCCATCAACCCATGTTGCCATAAGACCATCCTGCCATTTTACAGAAGCATACTTGCAATCAGAGAATTTATCCTTGCTTTGCTCAAAAGCCCATTTGCCAGTAGCTACCGCCCATTTCTCGATTGTGGTCAAGCTTCTATTATTTGACAGAAAATCCAACTCCTCAGGACGAAAATAACGGTTCTGAGGGAATGACTTTAGCTTGTCCTGTACCTCTTCCTGTCTGTCACCACCAAAGATTTGTTGCCACCCCTGCAAAAAGCGGTTCATAATATTCTTTGTCTTTTGTTTTGCCATAATTATTTCTACAAGAAAGAAATAGCACCAACTATTCATTGATGCCATTTCCATAATTTATTAACTATTTATTTCTGGATAATAACAGATATGCTGCTGTTATTGTTCCAAGTGACAACACCCCTACTACATAGCCAAAGGATATGATAAGGTGCTTACTGCTGTGCTTGCGCTGCTGTGCCATCTTCCTTCTTGCTAACATCCCAAGCTGCAACAGATTTTACTGAGCATTCTATATGCAAGTTACTCTTGTAAACATTCAAGCGTAGGTCACCATGTACTTCCACATATTTCTCAGCTGCAAAAAAGTCTGCATGGATAGGATTGAGAACAACGAAGTTTACCCATGTAAATTCACGGTTCTCTCCATTCTTGTCAGAAGAGAAAGCAGAAAAAGTCTGAAAGTCCTTACCTTTCTTACTCTTACGGTCTTCGATACCCTTCTTACCAATCTTACCCAAGAACTCCATACTGCCCTCCAAGCGGTCAGGTACTGTAGATTCATTAAACTCTGCCTCCTTGTCGGTGCGCATGTTCCAGTACTCAACATTCTGGTTCTTTCTTATGTGTACAATACCATTAACAGTGACTCTTCGACCAGTAGAATAGTGGTTCATCGTCTCGGCATTAAAAGGTGCTGAGACATTAATATGCAATTCCTTAACTGTTTGGTCACTGCCTTGTATTGCTGTTACTATGGCAAAAGAAATAAACTTACTGCCATCATTTGCCGTCTTTTCTTCTGCGGAACTAACGATGTTTCCGCAAATTGTTGCGTTCAATTTAATCATTGTCTTAATATTTATATGTTTATATTATTATCACTTGTATAGTTAAGCCAAACGCTGTCCGTTGGACTGCTGTTGCTCAGGACATTCTGTGTCAAAGTTTACGCTTGCCCTCTGCTGCAATGCTTTCACATCTACAGTTTCCCTGTCACGTTTCACAACATTATTATCCTCTTGGGTTTGACCATTGGCTTCTATTTGTGAATTGTTATTAGCCATCTTGTCGGCTATTTCATCGGCTTTGATCTTCATGACAAGACCTAAGGCAGCTTTGAACATTGATGAAATCAATTCAGAGAACATATCTTGCCCTGTGGCTTGTTCTCCATTCTGCTGCATTAGGTAGGCAAGCCATTTATTTGGGTCGTTAGAATTGGTTATATTTGCCAACAATCTCATGTTTTGGTCTTGCTGCAATTGATTTCCTGTCTGACCGCTTCCCAAAGACATGGATGAGCGTGCTTCTGCCAGATAATCCTTACCATTCTTGTCAAGAGAAACTGGCATATTGCCTCTTACCTCCAGTTCAGCAAGATATAATGCCGGATTGAATCTCTGCCATTCACCATTTTGTTTCAGAACTTTGGTTTCAAAGTGCAAATGTGGTCCAGTACTATCCCCGGTATTGCCGGAAACACCAATCTGCTGTCCAGCATTTACAATATCGTCCTTTTTTACACCAATTTGTGAAAGGTGCATATAAGTCGTTTGAAACTTTGTTCCATCTTGTCGGTTATATTCCACAGTGATCATATTTCCTGCTGCCCCATTATTGGGTTTCACTGCGGTAACCTTTCCATTGTCTTCCGTTGCAAAAACAGGTAGGTTCTGACCTTTTGTAGATAAATCAAGCCCTCCATGTTTATGTCCTGGTCGATTCACTCCAAATTCAGAACTTAGTCTAACTTTAGACAAATCTATCGGCAAAGCCCAGTTTCCCTGAAGAGGATTCAGCAACTGCTTGGAAGGGGTAGAGGTTGGAGTGGAATGGGCTTTGCTGTTCCTCATATATCCAATCTCTACGCCTCGCTGCCGGGCTTGCTCCAATGCCATCTGGTCATATTTATATAACTGGTTCTCACCGATAAGATTGATGAGCTTCTGGGCATAGGTCTTGTCTGAGGCATAACCAGCTGCCCTGATTTGGACAGCCCAATTCTGATAGTCGGTAGAGGAGTAGTTGAAACAGTTTCTGTAACGTGAAGCCATCAGTACTTTTGAATGGTTCTCCACGCTTTCCTCTACACTGCCATAAACCCTGAATGCTTCTGGATAGTTGTGATCATCCACCTTCATAACGGTGGGACCTTTCCAGCTGCTACCGGCTTTCACACCGAAATAATTATTGTAGTTGGCTGCCAGGTCGGATTTACCATGACCGCTTTCCAATGCCATCTGCTGGAGGGTGATAGAGGCAGGAATGCCGTATTTGATCTGCTGGTCTATTGCCAACTGGGCATATTTCTCATAAAAATCTTCTTTTACTGCTGACATATATACTTTTGATTAAGAGAGTGAGCCGCAAGGCGCACTCTCTGTTGTTCTACCTATTATAAATGCAGTCCATGTGACGTGGGTAGCTTCTCCTGTTCTTCTTGTTTTGGCTCCGGCTCAGGTGCTTCCTTCACCTCAACCTTCTCCGTTTCCTTCACAACCTCGCTTTGTGTCTGCTGACTCTCCATGCCTTTTCTGAGGACAGGCTCAAAGACAACGGCTGCAACAGCCTTCTTGTATTCTGCCATATTATCAGCAAGCCACATTCTTTGCCACTGCGTTTCGTTGACAGGTGCATAGTGACGTTCTCCATCGATAGTGGCAAAAACAAGCTTCACTTTAGGATCCTGCGCCGACTTCGTAATGGTTGGATTGACAATCCTGCTCATATCTAAATCCTTAGCTGGATGTGGATTGATGATGTCAACTCTAACGTCGGGAAACTGCTTGGCTACCTCATACCATTTGTTAGCCAAAGCCGCACGTGTTGTTTTCTCATCAGGAGTGTTACGCACACTGAAATATTTATTCATGTGCTCCTTGGGTGGATAAACAGAAAACTGCGGTTCATTCTTTGGCTTGATATAGAATGCCCAACGTCCATAGTCATCCTTGATAGCTCGAAAATGTTCTATTTCTACCTTGTTCTCCTGCTTTGGCTGTTGGGCAACCTCAATGGTCTTGTGGTTTACAAGCTGATATTGCTTCAACTGGTTAAGACTTACATATTTTCCTTCAAAGTAAGAGTTTGGCTTGTTCAAGCCTAAGGAGCCTCCTGCATTATAGAACTTCACCTCATTAAAGCCTTCTTTCTTCAATGCGATAGAAATTCTGTCCTTTCGCATTCCTGGCACCTCATTGTTAGCTTCTACAGAAGCACCAGCCGGAAGAATGACATCAACCTTGTTTGCCTTTCTGTCTCTTATGACTACAACTTCCTTTGTATCTATACTTGGAAGTTTCGCCAAATCTGCGGCTAACGAATAGTTCTCTGCCTTATCCGTGATCATCTTAGGTGGAAGCTGGCCACGGATAGCCTTATAATCTACTTTTCGGTTTGCTATCAAGTTGTCAATAGTCTCAACGGCATTGTTCACATCCCTCTCGATGACACCAACCATCTTTGGGTTTTCCTTCAACTCACGCTCCCAATAAGGGATAAGTTTCTGGCTTTCTTTCGACAGTGTTGCAGGGAGTCCTTGACGAGCCATAAGCACACCTGCGGCAAGTTCTTGCACAAGTTTCTCATGCTTGGCATCATCATCAGGAAGGAGGCTGTTTCTACCCGAACGATCAAGACGATTCTCTGTACCAGTGGCAGCAACGACAGCTCTATATATGTCATTGGCTTTCTGTAAAGCAGCAAGGCGTTCGCTTCCAACACTCTTATCAATCATGCCGCTTACTTCAATCTTGTCATCTGTCTTGTCATACTTGGCATCTTGAATCACCATAACACGCTCATATTTTATACCCTCCTGCTTCGCTACAGCTTTTGCTGTGGAGTAAGCTCTGTCAAGAACAGCTTTGCCCTCTGGAACACTTTTTACAAGTTTAGGGTCTTCCAGTTGGTCACAAACTGCAACACGATGACCTGCACGGATGATATTTGGCAGATGTACATCCAACATTGTATGTGAGAAAGATACCGTGTCTATCTTCTTACCTTCAATTTCCTGTTTGGTAACAGGCAAATGTGTAGCCTCTGCCGCTTTCTTAGCGTCACTTTTATATATCTCATAGGAGTCATCTTTCCTCATAATGACAATTACATCTGGGTGTTTTGCCTTTATTTCATCAAACTGCTTCAAGAAGCTTGCGGAAGTAGAAGGCTTCAAACTCTCCTGTTGTGCTCCCTTCTCTTTTAAAAGGGTCACAAACTGGTCACCACCAACAGCAGGATAAGTTGTCTGGTCGATATTATAGATGTACTGAGTAAGGCGAGAAGCGTGTTTGCCATACATCTTCTTTTCTTCATCCGACAACTTTTCATACTCTTTGTTGCTAATAATGTCATTCTTATCTGTTAGGTTCTGATAATCCCACTGAGTCCAGTTGAATGGAGTAGCCTTCTCTCCTTGCTTTACGGCAACACCATTTTTTTGAGCATTATTGAACGATGTGAAGACGTTTGTACGGTAGCCCTTTTGGTCAGACTGCAAGTTCATCATTATATTGTTGTATGCAGTGACAGGGGTGTGAGAAAAGATAAACTCTGCATTACTCTTGGATTCTTTGTTCATCCAAACACCGTCATTTGCCTTTGCAGCGGCTAAAGCTCCAAGCAATATTGCTGCGTGAACAACACCTTTTGAAGGCTTATCCTCATCCTTCTTAGATTCTTGCTGTTGCTTTTCTTTATCGGCTTGTGCCTTCTCTGCTTTTGCTTGGTCATGCTCTTGCTTCTTGTCTTCTGCCTCATGAAATTCTTCATGTTGCTTATCATCAACAATGGTCTTTGCCTCTTTCTCGGCTTGTTCCATAGGCACACCAGTCTCTGCAATGTCTTCAGCAAGACCTTCCACATTGGTTTGAACATTACTGTCCTCATGTGCTACTACATTTTCCTTTTCTTCTGCCTTTTGATATTCAGGCTTTTGGGAAATAACGGCATAAATGTCGCTCATATTCTCGGCGGTAGTTAGCTCATGATTATAAGGATGCTGATAAACGTTCTTCTTTTCACCATTATCCATTGTCTTCTCAACCACAATATTATTTGTGTCTTGATTGTAATGGAAATCAAGTTTTTCTCCATTTGGCATGGTAAAATAAGGAATAGGCATATCTGTAAACTTTTGAGCTATCTGTGCCTTATCTTGCTCTGACTTCTCTTTTGAATCTTCATTCAGAGAAATATTCTCATCAAGAGATTCTGGCTCCAGCTCTTCATCCAAATCTTCTTCCTGCTCATCTGCCTGTTGATATTCAGGCAATTCAGAAAGCTGCTCATACACATTTTCCAAGTTGGCATCAAGAGTACTGTCAACATCGTAGTCAAAGGTTTGGTCAACTTTAAGACCTGCGTTAGTGGTTGTGCCAACCTCTATCTTATTGCTCTCCTGGTTGTACTGGAAATATAAAACATCTTCGTTAGGCATGGTGAAAGCTGGAATCTTACTCTTGATGTCGCTGAACTGCTTGGCAACATTTTCATATGCCACCTTCTTCACGTCATCAGACGCATCGCTTTCAAGTCCATATCTATCAATGTTGTCAATAATGTCCTGCTTAGTAACCTTGCGCATGAGGTCATAAGTTCCATCAAGGCTACTGTTGTAAACAACGGCGTAGTTGTCATCCTCAGCGAGGATGTTATCGCCCGGAAACTTTGTGGCATTCTTATAGGTCTGGCTCTGTAACAATGCGTCTCCTTGATCATACTCCCTGGTAAGATAAAGAAGACTGTCATAGTCTTTCTTCTCTACAAGGTTGTCAAGTTCCTCACGACTATCTGTCGATTGCAGATATGTATGTGAAAAGTAATATATTTCGTCCATTTTTTCTTGTGTTGGTTCTACAGTTTGTTCTTGTGTAACACTTTTGGCATATTCTTCTCTTGGAATAATCTTATGTGCAGACTCTTCTTCAAATAGATAATTTTCGCCATAAGCGTTCTCGATGTTGGTGTGATAAGCCGTGATGATACTCTTGGCTTGGTCGATACGATGGGCTATCTGCCTGGTTCTGTCATCAGAAACATCTTCATACTTAGCGTTGATGTTCGAATAGGCTGCTTCCATGTCATAAAGGGTTCTACCTTCTTTATGATTATAGCGTATGTTAGGCAACATATCTGCTCCTGCCTCGATGATTTCCTTATCGGTTGCATTTGCCACCCATTCGCTGACATTATGATTATCTTTGAAATAATCTCTCAGTTCAGAGATATTTTTGATGCCCAAAGCCGTATGATCGTCATGCTGACCATCATTTAGTGTTGCCATAAGAGTGGAAAAGTATTCTTTCGGAGTTAATCCTCCTTTTCCATCTTCGATAGGAACAGAATTATCCTCCTTATCATCAATTTCTGGCTCTTTGCTCAAACCATCGCCTAAGTCTTTGGCAGTTTCTGATGATGTTTCCTCCTTGACCTCTTTAGCTTGATATTGCTTCAAGTTCGAAAGTTCTTCCCAAACATGACCGACATTCTCTTCAATGCTTCTATCATGGTCGTAGTTAGTACTATATACCTCCTGCTTACCAGCTTCGTTGGTGATAAGAACATCAAGGGTGTCGTTTTCTTTGTTGTATTCAACAGGAAGGACATCGCCAGACTCCATTTCTACAGTTGGCTTTTCTGCAAGTGAATCCCATTCTTTTGCTATAGCTTCTCTTGGGTCTTCCTTCTTTTGGTCTGCCTTTATCTCTTCAAATTGCTGTTCATTCTTGGCTTTCTCTTCAACACCATCAAGAGCACCTTGAACGAGAGGTTTCTCCCCTAACGCAATACGTTGCTTGTCGATATTCTCGATAATTATTCTTGATGCCTTGTTTACATCTGCCATGACAGATACTATAAACTTTGGCTCCTTGCGAAGTGCGGAAGTCCAGTTCTGCAAATATGCCACATTGTTATCGGATATTCGACGGTCAAAACCAAGGGTATTACCTACCATAGCGGAAGTGAGTTCTGCAACGAGTTCTTCTTTTGCATACTCTGGTGAGCCGAAAGCTGCTGGCTTCAGACGGTCAAGACGAGAAGGGTGACCTGTGGAGTGAGCCATTTCATGCAAGGCTGTACCATAATATTCCTGTCCATCCTTGAAACACTCTTCCGGGTCATCAGGATGAATACGGAACTGGGCTTTAGTTGGAAGGACAACTATATCCTTTGCAGGACTATAGTATGCGCCTTTTTCTTCCTTGTCATATTGAATCTTACATACCCATTCCTGCTTTTCCATCATACGGTCAATCGCCTTATTGACATACATTCCATCTGTTATAGTTGGCACATCTGTCTTTCTGAATTGAGAAACCACGGCATCATATTTCTCTTTGTTGACCTCAGACATATTTGTCTGGTCAATATTAAACTCTGGATAGATTTTAAGAAAAGGACGGCGTTTGCATTCCTTTTTCTCATCATCTGTCATGTTATGAAACTCCTCTTCCGTTACCTTCTTGCCGTCTTTATCCTTTATGGAAAATCCCCATTTGAAAACAGGAACTGCTTTTTCACCTTTTAGTACATGGGCACCTTCTTTGTGTAACTGCCCATAAGTCATATACACAGGTGCTTTATACCCATTTTCTGCTGTATGCAAGAACAATAAGAAGGCATTGCTGCCTTCATACGTTCGACCACTAATGTTTTGAGGCAGACCAAACATTGATCCGCCACCAATCCATCCTTTATGCCAGTCTTTCTGCATTTCCTCCATACGTTTTATAAGCATTTCTGCAAAACGTTGGAGAGCCGCATCTACCTTCGATGGTTCTTTTGTTTTTTGTATTGCCATATTGATAATATCTTATATTTTATAAATGACTATTTTACAAGGACTAAATACGCCCTTTCAAGCAGCAAAGTAAATACATTTTTAGCAATATCATACAAAAGAATTAATATATGTCTTATATTAACATTAATAACTTAATAAAAGACTTATTTATGGCTTGAAATGTTAAAAAACGGCAGTTGTTTGTTTTAGCTACAAAACAAGATTTGTAAAAAGGAAAAAGCCACCCGACGCAACGAAATACGCCAGGCAGCTCTACTAAAAAGTTAATATATATATGTTTAAAAAACATAGGGGTGTTACTTTAAACCTCGTTGCTGCTCTACATTCTCTTCTTGATGATGCAACTCATAATTGCGAGAAGCAAGAGCATTGTTCTCATCATACTTTTGAAGAACAGCATTAGCCAGGGTGTTCAGTGGTACATTGCCACGCTCATAGGCATCCACTGCATTATCTGAAATATTAATGACCATTGGCTTTCCATCGATGGTTGCAACCATCGAACTGCCTTTCATGACCGGATTTGAAATACGCTTGTTCAACGGCTCGTCAGAATATGTCTTGTAGGTCACAGCTCTGGAAGTTTTTGCATATCCTTCCTTTAGAGCAGCATGACCTGCATTGTTGAACAGGTTTGCACCACCAAATCCCAACAACAACATCTTCAAAAGAGGATTCTTGACGAACATTCCTCCAAATATAGCAGCCAAAGGCAAGAAATTATCTTCAAGTTTCATATTCGGGTTCTTGCCAGTAAACATACCTATAAGCATGTCTGGTAACATAGCCAACACATAGCCCATGTTTTTGGAGACATCACTAAATCCACTCAATCCCATTTGTTCCAAGGCATTTCCCCAACCTGCGGTTTGGCTTGTCGTAGCATTACCAGTGGGTGCTTGTTGTGGCTGTTGGCTATATGGATTGTAACCTTGGCTTTGTGTTACAGAATTGGTACCTGTAGAAGATGATACTCCTGAAGAGGTAGCATGATAGGATTTTGTCTTCTTGTGATTTGACGCTCCTGCATCTATCGCATTGATCATAGCCATGTTTTTATCCCAATCATCCAAAGCTTTCTGTGTCTCTGACGAAAAGCCCGCACGTTTATTCAGTTGGGCGTGATGCTTATCGATTGCATCGGCAGCTCTTGCATAATCATAGGCTCGCTGGCTGACTTCCTTAAAAGACATTTTCTTGCCTCCGCATTTTATCCAAGTTTTCTGCTCCTTAGACATTTCAGTAGCTAAAGCATAAAATGAGGAAGCTAAAGCTCTATTCTGTTTACTTGTCTTAGTTAACATCCAAGATGGAACTTGGCTATTACCATTATAAGGAATACATTGCTTGGTAAAGTCCGCCTTGATGGTACTTAACAATTTTGCTGAATTTCCTTTATGTTGTACCAACATAGCATTGCTTTCCTGTCTTGCCTTATCTGAGATAGATAATGGTGCAACCTTTATCTTTCTGCTTAATGCACTATTGATATTATTGATAAACTCTGTACCACCCTTCTTATATTTAGCAGAGCCTTCCTGTATTTTCTTGAAGGCATTTTCGTCACCAAATACAGTCTTACTGTCACTTTTGGCATATTCTTCATTTGACCAGTTCTTGGCAGATTTATGACCAAGGTATGTTCTTAGTCCATAATCACCAACAATTGAAACTCCTTTTAAAGTTGCCTTTATGGTCGTACTTGCACTACCAAAGCCACCAGTAACAGCTGTATCAAGTAGTGTTGCACCAGCAAAACCAGCAGCCTTGGTTATGGTAGAGGGATTATACATAGCTTCCGCTTTAGAATTTACTTTTTCTCCCAGTTCGCCGTCCTTCAAGCCAAACTTTGGCATTGTGAAAGCCAATAAGCTGTCAGAAAACGCCTTCTTTGCAATATAACTTGCCGTATTGTGAGGAACCTTTTCTTTTGCAAGTTGCTCTATGATGAGCGTCTGAAATCGATGCTGTACATATGACTCCGCATATTCAAATAGTTTTTTTGATTCTTTACCGCCATGTTGTGCTACTAAATTATAATAGAAAGCAGAAACAAAAGTGCTATAATCATTTTGAAATTTTTTATCTTTGAACCACTTGTCTTCACATCGTTTCACTAAGTCATCAACAGACATTTTGTTCCATTTCCCAGTTGCGTCTGCTATCATTTTGGCACGATATGCAGAATTTATGCCGTGCATATTATCCGCAGCCTGTGCTAAAATAGAACGATTATCCTCTTTGTCCAAAGCCTCCATGAACTCCTTGTTTTGATTCTTTTCAATCAGCTTTTTCTCTTGGACAATAGTTGATGCCATGTATCTACTGTAATACTGTCGAATACAATAATCAACCTGAGAGAAACTTTGATAATTATTTCCTTTAGCCATATTTATTAACATTTAGAATCCTAAAATCTGTTGGCGAGCTTGCTCGATAGCCTTATGGTAAGCAGTCATCTGTTTTGGATAGAAACGAGAAAGCCAATCATCCATTGATATTTGGTGATTGATGAACTGTATGGCTTGTTGACGAGTTATCTCTATAGATTTTTCGCCCTTGTCTCTTCCATTGAACCATGCTTTTGTCCAACAACGCATACCAGAAGTATCGAAATACACAGAGGCTTCTCTTTCAACATCGTAACTGCCAACATTAATAGCCATATCAGCAAGAGGATCTGCTATCAATCCGTCTTCGGCAGCTTGATTAGAAAGTTTTTTTTTTGCTGCTCATCCCAGTTTGAAGGATATATAGAATGGTTTGAAACCATATATCCAAGAAAGTCCTCTATCAGCAAATTCTGAATCTTCTCTGCCAGTGGCGCACTTCTGCTTGAAAGTCCTAATGGGTTGCCAACATCAGGCATCTTCTCAAAAAAGTAGTTCTTGCTTGCTGCTTGAGTGAAAACATTTCTCAATGCTGCATCAAAACGTTGAGGTGGAGTATAGACTCCTGTTCTTAAATCATTCATATATCTTGGAAGCCAACGCACCAACATCATCAGAATTTCATCCTGGCTATCATCAAAATTTGTTTTGATGTTCTTGTTGCCAAGTTTCTCTGATGTTGGCATTGCTTTGATACCCATTGCTGCGAGTTCCTGTATATTGGCATAGACCATGGAGAGAAATTCCATAGGGTCTAAATCTTCACCATCAAAACGTACACCAATGTGAAGGAAATCTCCGCACTTTGCTATTTGTTGCCCTGCGGTAACCTTGGTTCCATAAGGGGTGTAAGCTTCGGATATGTGTCCGTATGTAACTTCATATTTTCCATACTTTGCCACAATATAATTACCATGTATAGCTTCTTCACCAGCTCCTACAATAGTACCTGATGCTATAGCGTACAACGGCTTGTCTTTGACTGCAAAGTCAACTCCGAGGTGATTGAACTCCTCGCCATTCTTCGGATTCTTCTGTTTGCCATAACCAAGGGTTGTAGGCAAATCTTCGTCTTCAATCAGCTCAAACGGCATCATATAGCCGCTTTCTGATTCAAGGAGCATATCTTTATAATTCATAAGTATAATCTTTATTTTCTGTTTCTATAATGAGGGGAAGGAGTGAACAACACTCCATTCCCACACAAGTTAAAATAATTTGGGCGCACTGAAATTTACATAGAGTAGGGATTTGTACCTTAGAAAGGATGGCAATTATTCCTATTGTTCCAAGTGCAAATATCAAACAGGCATTTTTTTTCATTACAGACTTCTTGAACGAATCACGACATCCGCATCATTATCAGCCTGCGCTTCCAAGGTTTTAAGCTGCTGTTGATATGCGGAAGCCGCATTATTCTGACCATTACTCTGCTGCTGTTGATTGCCCTGCTGTAACAAGGAGCCTTGTTGCTGGTGATTATTGATATTTTTCAAAGTCATACCACCTAACATGACACTGGCAGCCTTGCCTAACCAACCAAATCTTCCGAACATCATGTATGCAGACAAAAGAAGACCTGCTAAGTTCATCTTGCTAACATTACCGCCTGAAACTGTATTTACGGCATTGTTCATGCCTCCCAAAAGACCCGACATCACACCATTTCCTTGTTGTAAACCCATTTGACTCATATTCGGGTATTGTGCTGTTGACGGATCAGAATAGGTTCCGTCACCATTTGCCACCATACCATTACCAGTGAACAAACCACCAGCAAACTGTTTGCCATTTTGATAAAGATTTCCAACTTCATTACCAATACCACCAATGGTGTTTTTGGCTCTGTAGTATAAATCTACTCCTTCGTTACCAACACCACTAACGCCATTTCTTAATGTGTTATATGTTCCATCTCCAAAGGCTGTATCAAGTAGCTTTCCTGCCGTAGATTTTTCTCTACCATCAATATCTTTTTGTTCTCCAAGAAGAAGTGTTGATGCTGTGTCAACAAGACCTTTCTTGCTATCACCTTCACCTAATACTTTATTCTTGGCAAAATTCAAAAGACCTTCCTTATGACCAAGTTTCGGTAATACAACAGCAGTTCCAACAACAGTGGCTGTTTTATGTTTTGAAGCAAACTCAACTGTGTTCTTTGCAATATGGGCAGTTGTCTTTACAGCATCTTTTGCATGAGGATATGCAATTTTTGCTGCTTGCCAAACATGTGGAGCGGCAGCTTTACCACTTTCTAATATTTTTCCACCAACTTTACCACCCATTTTAAGTAATTCCGTCCAAGTTCCCATAATTATCTATTTTTAGTTTATTACTCTGGATAATGTATTTCCACAACGGCTCTTGCCTTGTGCGACTCTGTCTTAGGTGTTGGCAGTATTCCACCATTTACAGCAGAACAAAGCCATGCCTGTAGCCCGGCGTTCTCTGTAACTTCCGTAGAAGTCCAATACCAACAATCTCCGTTCAAGGCAATCGGTATGCCTCCGAATCTCTCGATGATGGGATTTATCTGCCTTGCAGCAGCTACAAGTAACCGCTGCTCTGCTACGCTTGGAATGAAGTCGCTTTGTCCGTTTTCATGGAAATCCATCATCTTCATAGCCAAAGGTGACCCTTTGCCAGTTTCCTCGACATAACTGTTATACATGGCTACTGTGTTGGAATATCCGTCAAATGTGGAAACATCGCCACTCGTTCCGTTAACCAAGCCAATGGAATCACAAAATATCTCGTTCACTTCCTTGAACATAACAACAAGTGCCGGATGTTCTTCTGTCTGCTCTGCAAACACAACGCCAACGGCTTTTCTTTTCGACTGGTTGAAATATGTCGTTGTGTCCATACAACTATGGTCATCGCAAAGGACATAGCCGATATGCACATTCGGGTCTATCGGCTCATGGTCTTCGCAAGAACTGAGTGCCGTTGTCAAGAATAGCACCAATAATAGACCCAACAATGGTTGATACAATACTTTCAAATATGATTTCATAATCTATGATTTTTACAATGGAATTTTTACACCTACGGATGCTCCAGTTCTGAATTTATCCTTGCCACGAATGACAAAATCCTCTTTCACCTGGAAGAACACACCCCAACCGTTATAAAGGTTGTAAGTATGTTCATATCCTAAGTGACCTGCACTTATCACCTTATCCAAGTCACTTCCAACGCTTACACCGATGCGGAAGTTGCCATGATGGTTTCTTCCTCTGCTTACACATGGCTTGTAGGCTGCACCTACAGTCCATGTATTATAGCTGTGCCAAAAAGACTCGTTGGTAATATGACCAGCCTCTGGGTCTTCTTCGTATTTGAGGTAGCCTGTGGCAAAATATTCCCAGGCACTATGGTATTCAGTTTCATGCTCATAGGCAATAGTGGTTTCAACACCTCTTGGATATGAACCTCCAACACCTACCATAATATGGTTTCCGTGACTTTGCGCATGGAGTGTGCCTACACAAACGAAGGCAATAACAAGTAATGCCATCATCCGTGTAGGGATATGTTTTATATTATCTGTAATCTTCATTATACATCTATTTATATGGTTATTACTCTTCTCTCAACAAGAGCGTATCGAAGGCATCAGCCGCCAAGACATCCTCATAATCAAGATTCATTGAAATAGTGCGTCCAGAAATTTGCTTCTCTGACAGCTCTATGGTAAGAACCTTATCATTAGGGAAGGTCATCTTCTTCAATACGATAATGTTTCGATAGCCTTTCTTGAAACGGATGCTTCTGTCAAGCACAAGTGCAGGTTTTAACTCTATAGTCTGAACATTGGTTGACTTCTGTTGTTTCTTGTCTTGAAGTTTCACTCTCAACTCATCAATATCAAACGGAAGGTTCGTATTGTTCTCTACAGAGAAGTCAATGAAGAAGTACTCTCCTACTACATAGATGTTGTTAAGGCGCATCTTCATCTTATTTTGATAAGTAAAAGTACTTCTATACTTGGCTGGACTCTGCCATACTTTCATGGCATAACTTACCATGTCCACGGTTGACATACTTACCTCTGGGTTATGGAAGGCATTGCGTTCCACAAGTTCCACCTCTTTGTCGGTTACTGCCTCTTGCAACTTACTTGTATAAATCATTGCGTACTGAACACGGTATCTTTCTGTGATGATAGTCACGATACCAAGCACGTCACCATCGTTGTGATTGCCTGTTTTCGGTTTAAGGCGTATCACATTGTCAAGCGGCTTATCACCAACGACGCTATCCGTGGAAATGTCAACAAGCTTGATTGGTTCGGAAGCTGTGATGATGGTAGATACATTCTCGTTCACTGTAAGCTGCTCCATGTTATAGTATGATTTCTGCGCATTGGCTCCCAATACTACGCAAACGCACATGATAAGAAGTGCGCACATTCTTGACTTTATTGTATTCATATTGACTGTCTTTTTTTGTTATCTGTTATTTTTTGCACTCTTGCCTTGCTTCTGACTCTCGTCAACAAGATAGACCTTTGTACCATACTTCAAACGTACACGATTCTTCTTGGCGGCTGATCCTAAAGCACTCATTACTCTCTGTGAGGCATTTTGAACGGCTGTATTAGCCCAGTTCTTAATACCTCCTGAGCCTGTGGTTGAAGAGTTATCTATGATATTACTTCCTTGCATTGCTGAACTTACTACATCTTGCGCAGTTTCTCTGAATTGGCTGATAGGTACATACAATCCTTCAAGTCCGTCCGTATCAAAGATAGAAAGGCTTACCTTTATAATTTCCTCATTGTAGAAGACACTCTCAACCTTTCCGTTCACTCTTTGTTTTCCGAAACCGCTCATAATAGCATATAGGTAAGTTCCCTTTCTAACGGTAACATCGCCTATCTCTACATCATCAAGAAGGCGAAGGCGCACACGGCTGCCGTCAACAGCTTTCACATTCTCATCGATGATGGCGGTAATCAACTTAGATTGCTCATTGCTGCCGCCGATGGTATTGAAGTAATCAGAAGTCTGCTTTGTCTTCTTGACAACTTTTTCAGGAGATTCTTCTCCTTCTGCATGGTTGTTGGTAGAACCTCCATTGCCATGTCCTGGCATCCCATTATAAGAACCACTATTAGGATTGTTGTATATAGGATTGCCTTCTTCATCATAACTTATGCTTGAAGACGAACTTCCAGTGCTACTTCCACCGCTTCCTGCCATATAGTTATTGGAACTATTGCCGGAAAGGTCTCTGTCCATTTCTTCCCAATTGCGCTGTCGGCGCATTCTTTGAACTCTTGCTATCTCGGAGTCGCTGACTGGTGCAACAAAATCATTACTTGATGTAGAACGACTTCTACGCTCCTGGCGAACTCTGTTTTGCATGGCTTGCAGCTTACGCTTCTCTTCTTGCTCGGCTTGCTGCTGTGCCAATTGGTTTGCTTCTCTCTCACTGTAGCGAGACTCATAATCCTGCTTCTTATTGACAGAATCATTATCATTTTCGACATTCTCCACTCCAGAAAGGTCTGAAATCTTGCCGTACATATCCTCCGTATTGTCCATCTTACTACCAAGGACACTATCGGTGTTAGCCTCAGGCAACTCGCTTGACAGATAGTCTGTAGTTTTCAATCGAGGGTCTGTAGTGTCTGCCGTCTCAGTGTGAAATGTCTTAATGAGCATGTAGCCCACGAAGAGAACTGGCAAGTATAAGATAAGTGGAAGCATATACTTCGGTTGCTTGAAATTTATCTTTTTCATATTTATCTATTATTAAATTGATGTCGATTGTTCTGCAATGCAGAGTCAACTCTTTCTACCGCTGTTCCACCATGTGAACGGCTATTGTGACGGTTGTAGGCTCTTACCATATTAAATATGTTCAAGGCAAAACAGCCGATGACTATACCGAAGACAATTACGAGAAATGCTTTTCGGTTGTCATTCGCCCAAAGCTGAATTTTTCCAAACAGCCAAGGCAACTTTATCTTTTCGGCAAATTTACGTCCTGCCTCTACCTCTCTCTCATAACGCTCCTTATACTTAGGGTCGTTCTTATCTGGCATCGGTTCCCCGATTATGATTTTCTTTAAACTCATATATTATGAAGTTATAAGGGGTTAATAATCTGATTTTTTCTGCTCTTCAAGGTCTTTATTTACCAACGTTCTCCAGTTGGTTATCAAAATTCCATGAGGATTATTCTCTGTTCTCGGCACACGCCTAAGATTACCTGCTGTAATGATCTGACGCATCAAGATACTCGTTCTACGCTCAATGCGCTGTCTGCCATAATAGGTGAATGAGAGCGAATCGGTGTTAAGCTTTATACTGTCACAGAAGATACTGCAAATAGTGCTCGTACCGATTACGTTGTTATAGAATCCCTTTTCCTTTAAGGCATTGTACTGAGCCAAGCCAGTTTCATCAATGAGATACATAGCCTTCTGCATGGTATATTGAATATACTTGTCATCAGGTGCAAGGGTGAAGAAAAGATGATGGAACATTTCAATGTCACTCTTTGCTTCCACGTCAAATGTCTCAGACATATCTGTCTGTTTAACCAAAATAGGCACGTTCCCGTCCAACACATAAATCTTCTTATGCGCATCGTCCACCATAGTCTTTGCTATGATAACGCTGCCAAGGCTGATGACCACACAGCCTACAAGAAACAGACAGCTCACAATCATTACGAGCTTTATCTTGTTTTCTACATTCTTTAATACTGCCATTGTTTTTGTTTTTACAATTCATTATTATCGCATGAGACCCATTGCGCTCTGTTTTACTGTTGAAGCTACACCCTCACCAAAGTTTCTTGTAGAGAATGCTGTATCGCCTTCTGGAATCATCCATGCCGCCAAGTCTGGTACAAGATTCAAGCATCTTAAAGAAACTACAGATGCTACCAAGAGGTAACCGCATGTCATAAAGGCATTCTGTACGTATGCCGTTATCGTACTATCTGATGTAGTTACCGCCGTGAGGTTTTCCACTTGCACACTTAATACTATATCAAAGAGAAGAAGAACATAAAATCCCACGAAGTATAACATCGCTCCATAAAAATGTACGGTCAGATACCTCGTCAGCCATTTCGCCCAACTGCTTTCCCATTTCGGTAATACTGAGAACGCCCATTGAATCGGACCAAATATCGTTAGCATACCTAACAATATCTGTTGACAGAATATCGTGCTCCACCATCCGATTTTGTATATTACAAGCGACAGGAACATGACAATCTTATCCAATCCGACAATGATTCCTGAAAAAGTTGCTTTGTCGGCAAGTCTTTGTGCAGAAGTAGAAGCCTTAACCGTACTCTCGGCACCTTGTACTTGATTGGTAACATCCTGCGCCTGTGCGGATTTGATTATTTCTGCCGTAATCTTTCCTTCTGGTGCAATACTGTCAACTTTCTCGTCTCGTTTCTTTAACAATGGTGCCAACTCATTGTACTTTGAACTAACCTGCTCGGCTTCTGCCTCATACAGGTCATGTGTATAGCTGCCAATACAGTTTGGTATGTAAGCCAACGCATCAAGGATGCTTGCGTTGCTGTTTCCCCCAATTCCTGACATACTCGGTGGGTACCAAAAGCACATGACAAGTGCAATACCAAGCACCTTCATAATCTTGAACACATCGATAGGCTCATTCTTAACCATCATCTTGTAGGCTAATCCACCTGCCACTATGATGGAAAACAACGCTCCAAATGCCATACTCATTTGCAGAATCCACCAAAATGGTCCTTGGGAACCAATGAAGTCGGAATTGCAAAGAAACTCATTGGTTTGGAAAACCACATTGTCAATATCCTCATCAAACAGGTCTATACCTATCGTATTAGAGAGGTCTGTGACAAAATCAGCCATTCCACCAGTTGCACTTCCAGCAGCTCCACTGGCTTGCAATAATAGTGATGTAAACATAATCTTTAAACTTTTTATATATTAAACTTTATAGTTGCTTGTTGTTTATCTGCCTGTTGCTGTTCCATCTGTACCAAAAGCTGTTTGCCATCTTCGAAGGGCATTTTGTGCTACAACTTTAGTGGATGAAATACGCTGAATCTTGGTTTTGTTGGCAAGCAGTTCTTGTGCTCTTTTGCCTCCTCTCCATACTTGAAGTTGCTGTACCAAAAGATTGTTGCGCTTGATAATATCCCTATAGATGGCAAGAAACTCCTTCTTCCGCTGACCCATATCAAGATATGAATCCTGGGTGTACTTAATAGCTGTCTCTATGCAGTTGTAGATGTTTCTCCAAGTTCTATAATCCTCGGAGGTTCCGCCACTTGTAACGATACGGCTGATATTCCTATTGAAGATTTCGAGTTTGCCGTTGATTTTGGCTTTTTCTGAGAACCAAGTTATATCTGTAGCCTTGGAACGGCTTTCAATATTTAAAGCCTCTATCTTTGCTCTTGCCACATAGTCGGAATCTATCTTTTCAGCAGGAGCTTTCTCCTCATTGACGGCTGCCATAACAGAAGTTCGGTATATGAGCTTGTTTCTTACGTTGGCATCCCTCTGATACGACTTATGAAACGTATTGTAATATGCAGCAGGAGTCAATGCTCCTGCTCCAGTTTCCATTGTAAGGAACTGGTTCATAATGTCATTCTCATGGATTTTCGTTACACTTTGTGCGTTTACAGTGGTAACAGCTACGAACAACATTATTACATATATTATAGTTCTTCTTTTCATAACTTCACATTATTTATATTGATTGATCTTTCCTTCGTCGTTCTCCAAGAAGTCCGCCACCGCCAAGTGTCTGTTTGGGCTGGTAGCTTTTCTTCTCTTGCAAACAGGTGTATGCCTTTGCTTGGGCTTTAACCCAATCGCCATAGGCTCCGTTAAGGATTTCCTTCATGCTTCTTGCTCGATAAATCTCTTTTTTCCAAAATCCCATACGGACATTCATGTAGCCCCACAACTCCAAATAGGCTGCTGCTATATAATTGTCTATATTGTCAATGGAAGTGTTTATCTTATCCAGGCATTCCATCATGTCTAACACCTTAGTTTCCTTAGGTGAGTTCTTTCCTCCAACAAGAAGAACAAAATCATTGTATGAAGACTTTAGCTCTTTAGCCTCCGACTCAATTGCCTTAACGGTCTTCTTACTTGTGGTAAGTATTATTGTGTCGGAAGGCCAAATAGCACCATGCAAAAGTATCTTGTTGGTATAGGTATCTACAAGATCCCAGTAACCCTTGATATTTGCGGACACTCTTTTGGAGGCATTCACTGTGTGAAATGCTGTTGCACCAGTCTTCAATATGAGGTCAACGACATCGAAACACCTTCGGTATCTGTCCAAGGTATCGCTGACTGCTCTGTAGTCATTCACCTTCTTGGCATTCAGCTTATGGTATTCCAAAACTCCAAGCTCGGCTGCAACTCTCACTTCCAACAGTCCTCTTACCTGCTTATGGTTCTTTATCATCGCCTCCAGTGAAGCAACATCACCTTGGGCTTGAACTCCAAGAACAGAAAAGAAGGAAATTACAACCAATATGTATCTGATAATATTGCGTCTCATAACTTTATTAATTATTTCCTGTATTGTTATTAACTGCCGTACTGTCTTTCTTCACGTTATTCGTCTTACTCATTGCCGCAATACTTGCGTCTTCCCATCGTTGTAAACAATACTCTGCTATGGTTCCACGCCCGCTTCTGGTCACAACATCAAGAATCTGATGTTTTAGAAAATCAAGAAGGCTCTGCCTTGCTTGCATAACATGTTCCAGGAACACAAGCTGTGAATAAATCTCCGTCAACTGATATTCTACATCCCTTGCAATGTCAAGTCGGTCGCTTGCCCATAACAGATGAATGGAATTATCTGACTCATCATCAGAAGTGTCAACCTTGTTGGAATATTCATATCTGATGCTTATACTGCAATCCGGCATGTCTTCCATCAATTCCTTCAGTCGTTTATTAACTTCTTCAGTACGCTCTTTCTCTGTCTTGTTCATGTCAAGTTTCATAACTTCCACAACATTCTCGGCACTTGAATTGCCGGACAAGGTGAAATCAACCGACAATATTGGACGGTGGATTCTTATGCCAAGGAAATACTTTGGCTTTCGAGCCAGTTTCAGAACTGCGGTATATGTGACATTCGCTTTCGCAGAAGGACAGTAGGCATGTCTGACAAATGTGTATTCGTCACTGCCGTTAACCCATTCTCCCTCATCCTGCCACTGCAACTTATACATGGCTTGCAACTCTCGCATATTGGATGGTATGCGATAGGCTCCATCCAAATTGTCCGACATATCATTATAATATTCAGTCAATGCTTGGTTGGTCTGGTTGAGATTATTCTGAGCCACAGATAACTGATTTTGCAGTTGTGCATTTGTTGCATCAAGAGAATCATACTCCTTCTGTAGTTGGTTTGCCAATGGATAATTGTTGGCTTGCTTTGCAGCTCGAATCCTGTCAATCAAATCCTGGTGTTTCTTGTCGTTGGCAGAAATTTGCTTCTTCAAAGAATTTACCTCATCTGTATATTGCTGCTTCTGTTGCAAGAGTTCCTTGTCACCGCCATCAGAAGATTGATCTGGATTGTTTGCCATCGCAAACTGTTTTGACTGTTCTGTCAGACTTCCTTTTTGCGATTTGCTGTTCTCTTTCCAGTTGAAAGAACCTTCGCCAAGATTGGCACCACCACTACAGTTGGCAACGAAAGACACAGTATTGCAACCTTCCAATTTCTTTTCATCTGCCATTGTGTAGAAACGAGGGGCATCACTGCCAAGTTTATAGACCTTTCCGTAATTTTCATCTTTTGGGTCTAAGTTGTCATTATAACTGTTCAAACGAGCTTTTAGCTTCGCCTCAAAAGTTTCCTTATCCATACTCTGAGAGTCGAAAGTTTCCTCATAGACTTCTTGTTTGATGTACCATGAATCTATTACAGTCATATATACAGAAAAGTGTCTGCCTCGCCAATGCTTCGAATGTGAAAAGGTGCCACCGCTTTTGTCACGGACATAATCATAAGAACGTTGTTCATAATTCAAGCTTATTGTATGCCCTGGATTATTCTTTTCATATTCGTTCTTTTTACTGACATTCCAATCTGTGGCATTCTCCGCAGCTGTCCTTAACTGATTATACTCAGACGTGGTAAGAGTTGGAAACGGTGGAGTTGAACTTTTCTTATAATTGCACTTGTATATCCAACCAGTCCATGGATCCTCGTTATTTGTGTTTGCAGGAGCTGATGGGCGAAATGAGGCAATTTCTTTTGTGCCACTATCTTCCGTATAGATATACCATCTTTGTGTATAATACTGACCTTTCAGCTCCTTTAGATAATTTGTAATATATCCAGTGAGATTGTAGTCATCTATCTTAAAAAGTCTGGCTACTCCTGCTGCATCAGGAGTGACTATAACCTGCATAAGAAGGTCTTTGACATTTGCTCCATTCTTCACTTGCTCATAGGTGTCTCTGAACTTATCGTACATCATCCAAATGGAATCCGTTGATGAATGGAATATGTTACCAATCTTGCTTGCCTTCTCCAAGTTGGCATCTATAGTCTGTTGTCCTGCGGATGCAATGACATCGCCGAAATGTTTCATGTCTTCCTTCAAATCATCCTTTGACAAGTCCTTGCCAAAATCCCCAAGTTTGTCAAGCAAAGCTTTCCAATCCACATTTCCAAGTTGGGCAAGGTCAAACAACTTTTTCAGGTCATCACTGACAACCAGAAACTTAATGTCCTTGAATGACCGTTTACCATTGGTGGCAATCAGCTCAAACTCTTTACAGAGGTTTTCAACATTTGAAGTTGTTTTGAGCAGGTAAGGCCCCCAATAGAGAACATTCTCAGGATATTTTAGGAACTGTGCAGCAACGGTAATGAACTTTGGCATTATGCCGTCTTTCACCAGGCTGTATATGCGCTTATAATAATAGTTCTCCTCAGAGGCGAACAATCCTGGATTACGCATTGCATCCCTGTCATTCTTCTTTGAAACAAAGATTCCAGCCATCGCTATGCCACCGCTTTTATAATGTTGGAATATGGAGTCAAGAGCAGTAGCTGTATTACCTTCCTCGGCTCCTTCCACACCATAAGCAGTACCCATTGCTGTAATGGTTGTAAGGTCAACGTTTATATTGTGCCACCCTAACGCTGACACAGTTTGAATAACCGCTGACATTAATATGAGAACTATTATTCTACGCATAAACATATTATTTTTTATTCATTTGGTTGTACATTTTACCTTCCTTCATAACGAGCTTGGCAAATGATGTGCAGTCAAGTCCGCTGTCCTTCCAGTCTTTTACAAACACCTCAATACCATGTTGATAGCTGCCTTTGAGCTGTTTTCTGTAGAACTTGAATGCTTCCTTCTCTACCTTCTCTGTAGTGTAGTTGATGTAACACTCAGGCGGTTCCTCAACTCCATACACCTCACCGTCCTGTCCTCGCTTGATAAATACTTCCTGGAACCGTGAACGACCTTCATGGTTGTCCAGACGGTTGATAGTGAATATCTTCTTGCAATCTATATCTGTAAGAGAAAGGGTAGCTTTGATGTCATCAAACTTATCCTTGAATTTGCTCTGGTCAAGAAGCATGAACACATCTGAGTTATTGATGATGGCTTCCTTAACGATAGGTGAAGAGGTAATATCCTGGATTTCCTGTGTTACCACACCCACCATAGCCCAATGCTTACGAGCTGTCTTATACAGATATTTAATATAGTCAGCCATCACTGGTGTAGCAATGGCTTTCCATGCTTCTTCAATTACAAGGCATTTTCTACCTTTCTTGATACGCATCTTCTGTGTGAACACGTCCATGATGATAAGGGTCAGGATAGGGAAGAGAACAGGATCATCCTTCACCTTGTCTATCTCAAAGACAATGAACTTTTCATCGAACAGAGAACCATCAATATCGTTATTCAAGATGCTTTCATTCTCACCACCTTTGTAGAAGGCTTGGAGAATTGTTGCAAAGTCATGGATGTTGAACTGAATATTCTGCTGTTTCATTATCTGAGGAATACGCTCTACTGCAAACTCATAGTAAGAGTTGAAACTGAGTTCTGTAACTTTCAACTTCTTTTTCTGACGCTCTATCTTATCTATCTGATGCTCTATACGCATAAGATATTTGTTCTCGATAACTTCTGGAGTAAGACGTTGCAAAGCTCGTTGAGCAACTTCCTTCTCGCCTTCAGTAGCTGCTTTGTCTTCGATTACTGCTTTCAACTTTTCTGAAACACGTTTGTCTCGATCTGATAGTTTCTTGTATTCAAGTTCCTCTATCTCGTATTCATCGCCATAACGCTCTTCAAGTTCTTCTTCAAACTTGTCGTACTCGCCATTTTTCTTGTCTTCAAGTAAAAGTTTGGTTTTCATCTCTTTTCTCTCTTCCTCATTGAAACCTTCGAAAGGATGAAAATACTCCTCGTAATATTCTACGATTGTCTGGTTGATGACTGCATCTTCAAGCTTGGTTGGGAACTCTGCTCCCTTGAACAATTGGAAAATGAGACTCTTCAAGAAGTTCTTCTTTTCACCGAAGTTCTCATTATACTCTGCATCCGTAACCTTGAACGGATTCATAGAGATTGGCTTTTCCTTGGAGTAGCTGATATACGTTCCATCAAAATAGCTGCAAAGTCCTTCGTAACTGTCACCAGTATCAATAATGACTATATCGGTGTCCTGCTCACGATACTGACGCATAACAGTATTCATAAAAAATGATTTGCCGGAACCAGACGGACCCAAAACAAAGAAATTTGAGTTGTTGGTATATCTCTTCTTTCCCTCTTTTCCCGATGTGTCAACAGCCAACGGCAAACCTTGACGGTCGGTATAGTAACATTTCAAAGCAGAATCGTCACCAACGGCTTGACGTTCCTTGTACATAAGACACAAGGCTGCTTCTGATAATGTAAGGAACTGGTCGTAGTCTTGATTTAAACGGAAACAGTTACCGGGGAAACTTGCCACAAACAACTCCAACTGATTGTAAGCTCGTTTGGATATATGTATGTTGTATCTTGCAAAGATATTCTCTAAGCTGTTAGTTACCTTCTGAAAATCATAATCAGAACTTGTCTGTACGATTAGATTATAATGGGCATATACGAGGATTTTTCCGTTTCGTGCAAGCTCATTCTGTACTGCATTGATGTCCTCAACGGCAATCTGATTGTTCGGGTTCGGTATAGAGGCATGGCGGTTTTTCTTCTTATCAAGTTTCATCATTTCCCTCTTCTGGTTAGGAAGGAAGATAACTTGATTATAAACTATAGAATCCACACCAGGCACATGATCAATGTCTGCCAACAAATCTTGTGATATTACAGCATTGTTGACAGACACATCTGTATAAGGACGTATATTGCCAGGCAATCCAATACTGTCAACGTCCAACAGGCTATATACCTTTATTTGTTTATTTCCCATGCCTATCTTCTCACTGTCAACCTTGAAGTCGGTCATGGATATATTCTTATTCTTAAAGTCAAAAGCAAAGAATCGATCTGCATATTCTTTGCATTCCGCAGCCGATAAGAAACGGCAATTTATCTCACCGCTCTTCAATCGGTCAGATACTTTTTGTATTTTCACGAGGAAATCTCTCCACTTGGAGTTATCGTAGGTGTGGATGCCTCCTTTCTTTCCTTTTTGTGTAATAACAAGATAAGTTGTTGCCTCTGTGTACGCACGTCCGTTGAAGAAACGGAAGTACGCCTCTGAAAGAAAGGCTTTCTTACTACCTTTCTTCTTTTTGGCTGCAACTCTGCTCATATCAAAGTTCTTTCTGACAAAAACGTCCTGCTTGTGCAGGGCATAGCCCTCTCCAAGCACCTGTATGACTGATGCCATGAGAGTTGTAAAATCATAATAGCTATCTGTGTCGGCTGAATATTTCTTTATCGGATTCTCCATTTCCAATACAGCCGAATAATCTCCTTTCTTGGTGTAGATGATTCCTTTGTTCTCTACATCCTCGACGCTGAAATAGATGTCCTCGAATATCTTGGCTCTTTTGCTACCAGTGCCAAATGCCCAAATGGAAAGAGCCATTCCTGAAAGGATGGAAACGAATACGAGTATAACAATAATAACAACCATATATATTAACTTTACATAAAAAATACATCAATATCGGGAAGAATGGGCAAAAATGAAAATGCCTGTAGGTGACTTCTTTGAGTGAAGTCCCTTGTGCTGCTTGATGAATGTCATAGCACCACCGAATCCCAAAATTGATGTTATCAAAACCAAACCAACTAAGAAGCCAAAGACGATGTAGCCTATCAGAAATGAAAGAAGACCTCCACCAACCGTGGCTGCTGCCCAATAAATGTATCTACCTCGAAGACCCAGAAATTCAAGGGGCTTTTGAAGCCCCTTGAATACTGGGTAGTCTGGGTAATCAACCCTTTCTTCTGCCATAACCGACGATTACAAACCGAAGAACAATGGCAAACTCTGTGCAGCGGCGATGAGGAAGATACAAGCACCAACGATCATCATGATACTCTTCTTGACATCCTGCTCCTCGTTGTTCATCTTGATGTAAACAGAAATTGCACCGATGATGGCAACGATACCTGCCAAGGCATAGCAAAGATTAGTAACGACAGGCACATACTTCTTCAAAGAGTCAGTTGAAGTCGTAATAGCCTTAATACCAGCCTCGGTATTCTGGGCAAATGTAGAAACGGTGAATACGAGCAAGAATGCTGCAACCATTGCCACACGAGGGTTCTTTACCAAAGACTTTGCCTTCTTGAAGGCTACGGCTGCCGCTCCCTGAGCGCAAGCCGTGAACTTTACAATTGTTTGATTCATTTGTTGTTTATAATATATGTAAATTAAAAATTAAAATAATCTATCTGTTACACCATAGTTGAAACCGAAGAAAGCTGGCATCACAATTGTCGCACTCAACAGAAACAGAATTGAACCTACAAGCATAATGATGCTTTTTGTAAAGCCTTCTTCTCCTGCTTGCATTTTGATATAAATGCTTGTTGCACTATAGAGTGAAAACAAGGTTGCTATGGCATACATGAGCTGCATTACATAGGAACACATTGCCAGTACATATACAACCATATTATATAGTCTTCCACTGCTACCGCTATAATCGGTTGAGCCACAAACGGCAAATGTCTCTTGGGTAAAGAGGAACAATGCCAATAATAGAAATATGTATTTCTTTCCCTTCATAGCCATATATATTAAGAGAAACTTTCTGTTGCAGATTCCTTTTCAATCAAACTATTTCTGAACCAATCATCAAATTGATCTGCATTAAAGTCCGCATCAGAATGAATTTGTAATTCTGCTGCTTTGTCTTTTGCTGCCTTTGCTTCATTATAAAGAATATTGTTGTCGGCAGAAGCAATGTCTTCCTCAGACACTTCCTGCTTGACATCCTCCGAGACTGTAGTATCGGCGTTTTCAGCAGGTGCTTTTATAGCATCTGTGACACCTTCTTCGTCAACAAATGTAGGAGTCTCGTCAACTGCTTCCTCATTATGCTTATTGTCAAGCGAAGCAATGACTTCTACATTATCTTTTTGTTGGCTCTTGTTGCCAAACAAATCCATGCTTATCATTACTGCATAATAGATGACATATACAAATGTCAGTATCGCCGCAAAAATTCCGAATGCACTCATAAATATCTATTTTTTCGTTACTAATATGAAATTGGCTGCAAAGTAAATGCTTTTTTTTCTAAAAATAAGCAAATAATTAATATTTCTCTTATATTAACATTAATAATTTAATAAAAGGCTTATTTATGGCTTGAAATGTTAAAAAACGGTGGTTTATTTTTCTATATCTATATTTCTGTTTCCGTTTCTTATGTTCAACCTCAATTTTTTTAGCATAGGTTGTGCCGTTAACCATCACCGCACAGCTTTTTAACGTGCAAAGGTATGGCAGCCCAGGCAGACACCAAACACCAGTCGATGCTCTCCCTATCGGCGAAGATTTTTTGCAGCAGACTTCCGCAATCAGAGATTGGGTATTCTACAAAAATTCTCTACCGATTGTTTGGCTTACTGCCTTATAGGGCTGCCATCTTCTAAAGCACGTAAAAAGGCTTAGGTGATGACGGTTATGCCGGAATGATTCTAAAAAAAAATCTCGGATTGAACGAAACGGAAAGTCCTTAAAAGGCAGATGAATCAGGAAATCCAGAATAAATTTTATTGTTGAACCCTTTAAAGCAGATTTGATTATGGCAGATATTACTGACAAAAAAGGCAAAAAGTTGGAATGGTACAAGTATGTTGTGAAGAGATACCTTCGAGACATCTTGCAAGATTTGGCAAATTCCAAGAACCAAATGGAGCGTAGCTATTATGAAACTCGCTATGCTTGTCAGTTGGACGCTTTCGCCAAAGCATTGAATGTACGTCCTAATTTGTTGGAGAAGTACATCAAGAAGTAATGATATAGATAAGTTGAACTTTAAAACAAATTGATTATGTTAGTATATATTTTCTATCGAACAGACCAATGGAACACTCGTTCAAGTGAAGATTTGGTTTACATAGGCACAAACAAGGAAGCATGCATCAAGAAACTTATGAAGTTGGAAGATGACCCTATAACAAAAGAACAAGCGGCTGATTTGCGAAGAATGAATCAAAGCCAGTGCTGCGGTTTGTCTTACGAATGGGTTATAGAGCCTTGCAGAGTAAACCAGCTACATAAATAAAAAGATGAAGAGCAATGATTACGGATTTACAAGATAAGATATGTAGAGGTTGCAAACATAATGTTTATCACTACTCTCCATTATCACAAGATTATGATTACTATACTTGCCGAATCGGCAGATGTCCGGGCAAGTGTTATCAAGGAATATACAATGATTAAATTATAAAAGATATGAAAGCAACAGATTTAGCAAAAATTATATATGAATGTGATATTCATGCACTCACAGACTATTATTCGTTTGTAGAAGTTGAATATGACGATGCTGACAATGATACAATAAGTGTATTTCGTCATGGCTATGATTGTAAAAAGCACGTTCCAAAAGGAATGTACTTGTGGTTTTCACCTAATGAAGATGAAGCCGAAGAGTTCAAGGGAATATTGGAGCGTGTGTTTGGTAAAACATACCAAACTCAAATCTTCTTCGAGAATGATATGGATGTAATATTAAAAATAGAGGATTAAATAATACTGACGATATGAAACAGTACATCAAGTTTAGCTACACCGAGGAGTATTTGCCGACTCCTCGGTGTAAGAAGCTTAGAGAGCGTGAGGTAAAGAGTTCTACATCTATAAACATCAAGGAATGTAGCAAGGAAGACGCACCTCTTGTTATGGTGGTCAAAAGCTATGACTGTGAGGAATGTGAGATAAGAGTGTTTAAAGGGAAACTATATCGCAATATGCAATGGCGTAACATGAATCGTGCAGACGGTGAGCCAATAGAACAAAACGAGACTATAAACACAATTAACTGGCAGTTTATAATATGGGGTAATGATTATTACAATGATAGCCGTTGGACAGGTGAGAGAGGTGATGCTACTTCTAAAGCCAATATTAAGAAAAGAGCAAGTAAATATCTTATAATTGGTGATATGGTTTTTATGAGAACAACAGAGCCTATTTATAATATAACTTGTTTCGGTTGCAATGATAGTGCAGGAATGTTTGTTGATTATGCGGATAAGGATTCTACGTATTGCTATAATTATTCAGCCTTGCAGCGTGAAGAATGCCACGAGGAATTGAAAAGAATACTTTCTTATTGCCGTAACAAATATGATAATTCTGATAGTTATGATATTAAGGTTTTGGCTCCCGAATATGTGAAATTCAAGAGGGCAAAACATAAATAATAATGTTTCTTTGTAGCAAAAATATCAATAATATAAAGAGCGAAGTATTGCCTAATGCTTCTCTCTTTATATTTCCGGGCTGCTCCCTCATCGGTCGCAGCCATCAGGCGAACCATTCAGCTTCACCTGCAAAGAGGTATCTCCGATGGTATTTTTATATTCAAGTATTAATTTATGGCTATAATGTCTTATAGACAGCAATACGTATGGCTGTAAATATTAATATCTATATTTCACGCCCAAGCATGTCATTCCTATTTTTAAAGTCTAAAGCATAAGCCTTATTCTAATGTAAAATTGAATAAGATGTATTGACGTTTATACCATGAAGCCTCTTTTATATCGAGTTCTATCTTTGTACCGCTATTTATATGTTCTTGCCATCCTTGGTATAGAAATTAGCCAAATTCTTCACACATCCTCTATCCATTTTTGAACATATCGTGTCGGTTTGCATTTTCTTATTGCCTCCATATCGAGGATAGACATATACCCAAGCACCCTTCTTCTCTGTAGTTTAATGAGATATAGGAGTGAAACTTGGCTTTCCGTTTATCGTTTTCATAGTGTCGTATATCGAAACCTAAAGTGAGATTTTTATGATCATTTGCGTTCTGATAATTTTTGTATAGTTGTTAACAACCATTTTACTTTGCAAAGTTAGCACAAGCGGTGTTGGCAAGGGCGCACATCCTGTTTGTCTCAATATTTTTTTCAGACTTTTTGGGTGCAGTTGCTCCTTAATCAAAAACTCCATACCCAAGGGTGAAAAATATATTGGACATCTCTTGCCGTGACTCACCTTCTCCTTGTTCGCTACTATTATGCACGTATAATTAGTATTAACATTTAAAAAATTACAGTTATGAACGCAATGAACAATTTCACTATTTCAGGTTTCGTAGTAAACGACGCAAAAGTTAAGAACTTCGAGAAAGCCAGCGTAGCACGTTTCGGTCTCTCTTTCAGAACTACAGAGAAGAAGGGTGACCAGGAAGTAAAGAAGTCTTCTATCCTTGACATGGAGACTTGGATTAAGAAGGATGATACCGCCACAATTGATATGCTCAAAAAGGGCACCCTTATCAAGGTTGAGGGATTCTTTAAGGCTGATTCCTATACCAAGGATGGCAAGGAGGTTCATAAAACAGTCTTTGCTGTTACAAAAATAGAACTCATAGAGACCAAGGCTCCAAAGGTGGCATAAAGCCACCATTCATATACTCCAATTTTCAATAAGAAAAGGTTATCAGCGGATAGCCTTTTCTTTTGGTCATTTTCGTTTGGGTGTTACAGTCTTTATATCTATATTGCCGTATTGACATATTACTGTATTGTTGTATATCAGTATTGTCATATTACTCTCTATATCTATTGTTTGCAATAAGGCTATATATTTTTCTATATCTATATTTCTGTTTCCGTTTCTTATGTTCAACCTCAATTTTTTTAGCATAGGTTGTGCCGTTAACCATCACCGCCAGCTTTTTAACGTGCAAAGGTATGGCAGCCCAGGC
>OJKP01000145.1_pt1 | contig 57285 bp, 45 predicted proteins | sample 1596521 | NCBI WGS metagenome assembly OJKP01 (sample SAMEA4350130, study PRJEB24818) | metagenome | biome: human; feature: gut; material: faeces | place: Denmark | collected 2013-09
TGTACCTTTGTTCATAGTTACCGGAATTATATTTTGCAAAGACAAAGGTAACTTAAAGGGCTGAATTCCAAGCGAGGAATCCAGCCCTAATTTATATCGGTCGAAAACTTTTAGCGGACAGCAATAATAGGATTTAGTAAAGGCGGGCTGAAAGCCCAATGTTGTACTCAGCCCAGGGCAACGCCCTGGGTCTCCCGTAGACAGTGTTGTTACGCCCTGAAAGGGCAAAAGTACAAATACATCGTCCTTACTTCTGCCTTTACATGGCGTATCGTTCTTGCTCAATTCTACCCAAGGCGTTGCCTTGGGCTGGGAATAGCCTTGGACTTTCAGCCCGCCTTTACCATTAAGTCAAGGCGAACGAATTTTGATGCGTTTGCCCCTAAGATGAGCGATTATAGCTCTGCCGCTCTGCATCAGTAGCTCTACCGGACGGCAGCGGTAGCTTTACCGGACGGCAGCGGTAGCTTTACCGGACGGCAGTGGTAGCTTTACCGGACGGCAGCGGTAGCTCTACCGGACGGCAGCGGTAGACACCATGTTGTACATCTCCAGACGAGATGTCTATCATCTGCGGACGGAGAGACTATGATGAAAGGAACGGCAACTCTCATTCTCTAGACTCTCTTCCTGCCCAAATAAGTTTCAGAAAAACAAGAACAGCGTGTGCTCACCTCTTAGGAGGGAGCGCACGCTGTAATTATACATATTCAAGTATTTCTCAAAAGAAAGGATCCTTTCTTTATCTCGCAGGCATGTGGTTAGCTATGCTCAGCTTATTTTCAGCCCGCTTAGGGAATTACTACTTTCTGACCATTGATTACGTAGATGCCTTGGGGCAGACGTACGTCAACATTTCCCTGGATAGTCTGGCTGAATACCTTGCGACCAGAGAGATCGTAGATAGTGGCAAGCGTTTGCTTTGCAGCTACAAGGCGAACCTTACCAGCGCTTACGTAGAAGTCGAAGCTTGAGGTAGCGCTTGCGTTGTTTATACCTGTGAGGTCGCCGTTAGCCTTTTGGTATACGCGTACCCAGTCGAACTTGGTTTCGTAAGTAAAGTTCAAGTCAGGATTGCTAGCCCAACCACCATTACCTACACTCTGATTGAGGATGAGGTAGAAGGGTTTGTCGAACGGCCATTGCAGTTTGTCTAGATCGTCTTGGGTGGTAGACTTAGCGTAAGAGAATACTTGCTTACCATCTACGAACCATTTAAGTATGTCCTCAGTCCATTCTAAGCCATATACGTGGTATTCACCAGTGGTAGTAGCAGAAGTGCCGCTCTTTTGGGGCTTGCCTGAATTACCCAAACCGCCATCAGCAGCACCATTTGCCCAGTGGCTGTGGATGGTGTGGTAGCTCGTATTCTCGTTGTTGATTTGTTCAAAGATGTCGATTTCACCGCTTGAAGGCCAACCTCCATAAGTTGATTCGTTAGGCATCATCCAGAAAGCGGGGAAGTTACCAGAGTGGGCAGTTGTTTTCAAACGACCTTCCACCTTACCATAAGTAAAGGTGACTTTATTGGCAGATTCAATGGCGCCGCTAATCATTTCGAGCTTGCTACCATTGTCGCCTCTCTTTTCGTCGTTAAATTCATTCTTCACACAGCGAAGAACGAGCTTACCATCTTCAATCCAGCCTGTCTTTTCTTGACCAGCTTTGGTTTGAGCAGTGAAACGCTTCCAAGTGGGATGTGCCCATCCCGAACGGATCCAATGTGTTTCATTGGGCTGAGTGAAGTCTGCAGTGTTGAACTCATCGCCAAAAGCAAGCTTGTATTCAGCACCAGCGTCTTCGAATGTTGCGCTCAAGCGTACGTCGCCGTCAACCATTTCAGCAGGAATCGTGCAAGCACCGTTGGTGAGTTCAACGCTCTCTTCCTTCCACTGCGTTTTGCCATCAACTACGGCTTCACCATCAAGGTTTTTACCATGGCGAACCACGATTTCAGTTGCGTTGTAGTTATCGGCAGCACCAAAAGCCATTACACTAATGGGTGAACCTAATAAATGAGTTTCGGGCATACCCGTGTTATTAGCACCCACGATAGAACCATTGGTTGTTTGAACATCAAGCTTTACAGTAGGATATTCATCAACTACGTTGAAGTTGAAGTCAACTACGTAACCACCATTTTTGTGAATATCGTTTCCGCCCTTATTATAGCGTCCTGCGGGATCGGGATCGCTCCAGTCGAGTTTGAAGCGTGCGCGATACTTACCAGTAGGCAAGCCTGCAGGAATTTTAAACTGTGGCATAGAGTTGGTCTTGTCGAAGCAACTCGAAGGATTCTCGCCTGCTGCGGCACCATTGCTATTCTTGTTGTTGTAGAAAGCGTATGAAAGCATTTCGCCATCAAATGCAGGTGTACCATCAGCATTAACCGCAGTATTGAACACGCCATCACCATCAAGGTCTACGTAGAGGTAGGGGTGCATGTAAGCATTCTTGTTCGGTGTGTAGTCAATATTAGTGGTAATAACATCTCCTCTCTTAACGTAGATGCTGCGGTTTGTGAAGTCTTGATATACCAACTTCTTATTCGTGGGCAGAATCTTTTGTGCGTTAGGGTGAGTAGTGGTGTTGAACGAAAGGCTATTCAAAGAGCGTTCTTTTCCGGGTTCACGGTCAATGAGCAAGCTCTTGTCAAAGTTGAGTGCATACTTTTCAGTGCTTTCCCCTTTGATTGAAACGAAAGTCGGAGTAATGCGCACGTCACCATCAATGTATTCAGCAGGAATTGTGAGCGTGTTATCCTTAACCATATAGGCAGGAAGTATAACATCGGTGTACTGCGGAGTTTCGTTTACGAGAGAGTCCTTTTCAAGGTTGTAGCCGTGGCGCAAGAAGATTTTACCTACCTTAAAGCCATCACCTGGTTTGAACTTAACAGTGTAATCCTTACCGAATGCAATTTCGTGCTTCTCAAAGTTCTTACCATCAGTAGTAAGCATTTCACCATTAGTACCTTCGGTGTGTTCACCACGCCAAATGTTTACCTTTTCACCATGTACGTTGAGGCGCGTATCAATGATGGCACCGCTATTGTGCGTAATGGTGTTGCCATCGCTTGTGTTACCAGCGGGGTCAATGCAGTCCCAGTCTACCTTGTAACGTAAACGATAGAAGCCAGGCTTCAAATCTGAAGGAATGGTGAAGTTGGGTAAGCTGGTTGTATTTCTATCATTACCAATTTTAGCTTCTCCCTTACTATTCTTATTATTGTAGTTAGAGAAACTCATCACATCGCTCTTCTCAGCGGGAGTTCCTTGCTCATTGAGTGTATAGTCGAACTTACCATTGTTGTCGCGGTCAAGGTAAACGTAAGCGTTCATCCAACCACCTTGGTAATTAACCGATGTGGTAATTTCGTCGCCAGCCTTGGCTTTCAAAGATGAAGCTAACAAGTCTTGGAACACCAACTTGTTGCTCTGTTGGTTTGTTGACAAACTTTGTTGACCATCGCTGCTCTTGAAGTTAACACCGCTTGTGTAGCGACCGTTATTTTCCTTCGTAGCTGTCTTGTCATAACTGGTGGGGTAAACACCATACTGAATGCTGGGCATAGAAGTATTGTTTACTTCGATGTCGTCAACGTAAACAGCAAAGTCTTGATCAAGATCGTGTGTTGACTGCAAATCAGGAATAATCAAGAAGCTGTGGATGTTAACGCCAGGAGCAGAGCTGATGGCAAATACAGCATCACACCATTTGTTAGCTTTTACGCTCGAAATGCAGTTGGCTTCCACCTGAACAACGTCCTTTGATTGGTCAGCGCGGTCAGTACGTTTACCTAAGGCAAAGAGCATGATTTTGTCCGCCTTGGGCGTATAAATTTTAACATGCACATACTTTGTCTTCTGAGTCAGCGCAAGGGGGGCAGACAGTTCAACGCGTGCGCCAAAAGTGCTACTACCAAAGCGTGAACGCTGAAAAGCAAGCACCTTGTCTGATTTGTTACCATTGCCAGTAATTTCGTCAACTACCTTGAAAGGGTTGTCGATTACTTTGATATTGCCATTGAGTTTGTTGGTGCGGAAAGGAGAGTTTTCCCACGTATCGAACACACTCACCGAGGCTCCTTTTGTAGCATCGGTCTCAAAGTCGATTACGCTCTGTGCGCTAGCTGCTAAAGGCATGGTGAGCGCAGCAAATGCTATATATTGTTTAAGTTTCATTGTGAATCGTCGAAGATTAAGATTAGAAGATAGAAAGGGTGTGGAGCGTAGGACAAGCACGGCTGTCGGTAATTTTGATGCGTACGTACTTAGCCTTAGTGCCAGCGTCGTAGCTGTCGTCAACATTTCCATTCAGTGGAATAATACGTTTGTAACCCACAGTAGTAGTTTGAATGTTGCTTGCCTTTCTTGTCCAAGTGTTACCGTTGGTGCTGGTTTCGATAGTGAAGCCCTTAATGCGCTGACCCAACTGAATGTACTCTTGCATCATAACGTAGTGAAGCGTCTTTTCTTGAGGAAGCGTCACCGTAATTGTGATGTCCGAATTTTTGCCATCAGGAGCAGCCCAATAAGTGTCGATGTTGCCATCAATCATGTTGTCTGCCTTGTACGTCTTAGTCGTACCATTGGCACGTGTTGCAGTGGCTTCAATCTTTACTCCTGTTTCGCGTGCAAAGTCATTGCCTAGACGATCCTTGAGCATTTGGCCCAATTCTTTAAGGTTCTTAACGTCAGCATCGGGCAAAACACCAGCTTTGTTCGGTGGAAAGTTCAAAATGAGCGTAGCATTACGACCTACCGTCTTAAGGTAGGTAGTGAACATCTGTGCTGCCGTAGCGCAAGTCTCTCCGTCATGGTAGAACCAACCTCCACTTGTTGCTTTTGCATCGCTTTCGCCGGGGAACCATTTCCAAGCAGTTTCGCTACCGCTCGTGCCATCACCCATTGACCAGCAAGTTTCGCCTGCCCAGCCGGCTTCGTTACCAATCCAACGTGCTTCGCCACCTACACCCCAAAGGATGATATTCGGACACATTTCGTGAATTTGGTCGCGAAGGTTGGGAATGTCATAATAACGGTTGGCATTGTCAATGGTACGACTGCCTGTTTTTCCTTCGCCATAGGCTCCGCCGTAGTAGCCTTCGTGGTCACCACCCGTAGCACCGTCAAACCACATTTCAAATTGGTCGTTGCCATAAGCAGCCAATTCTTTACACTGTGGAATGAATACCTTTTTCGCGTAGTCATCGGTGTAGGTTCCGCTATCATCTTTAAGCCCCCAATATTGATTGCTAAGATCCCAAGGGGAAACATAGAAACCATATTTCATGTCAAGTTCTCTTGCTGCTTTAGCAAATGCTTCGGGAATGTTGGTAGCTTTACCATTTTCATTTGTACAACTGCTTACGCAATGTTTGGTCGTAGCGGTGGGCCAAAGGCAGAAACCGTCGTGGTGCTTTACTACGGCAATACCTCCCTTCATGCCTCCATCTTTTACAGCTTGAAGCCATTGTTTGGGGTTGGGAAGTTGTGTAGGAGCAAAAGTGTTGGGAGATTCAGTTCCATTACCCCACTCCTTGCCTGTATAGGTATTCATGCCGTAGTGGAAGAAGGCATAAAATTCAGTTTGGTTCCATTTCAGTTGGCGTGCTGAAGGAACAGGGAATACAGGACGCGGTTCGTTCTCCGACATATCGGGAGTCGTAGCGTCCAACGTGAGTTCGGGCGCTTGTGCTTTAACAGTAGAGGGAAGACCCGCTGCTAAGCAAAGTGCCGAGAGCATGATGGTAATCTTTTTCATACGAAAGATAGATTAGGATTTGTAATGTCTCTTCGCTATTTTAGGGTAGAGAAGAAGACCTTAAGGTATGTAGAATGATGATTATTTGTGTCGATAAAAAAACTTACGGAATGGAAAGCTTACCGATGTAATCAAATGGGATAATTCAAGTTTTCCTCAGTAGCACAATTCAGCGTTTCGTGTAGATATTTTTGGGCTTCGTATCGTGCCATGGGTAAGTCTTGTAACAAATAGTTTCCGCAGTCGCGTTCTGTTGCTCCTGGAATGTCGCCTTCATAATTGGCTATAAAGGCAAAGGTGCGTTGCATGAGAGGCAGAATGTCGCGGCTTGTTAAGTCGCCTTTTACGATGAGATAATTGCCCGTGAGGCATCCCATCGGTCCCCAATATACGATGCGGTCTTTCCATTCTGCATCGTTGCGCAGGTAAGTGGCTGCCAAGTGCTCTATCGTGTGGATTGCGCCAGGATGAAGGGCAGGCTCACGATTGGGAAGTTTCATACGTACATCAAAGGTGGTTACAACTTCGGTGCCTACCTGGTCCTTACGGCTCACGTAGATGCCGCGATGAAGGCGAGTATGGTCTATTGTAAAACTAGGTATTTTATCCATGCAAATTCAGAGTGCTAATTGTTGGTCAATGCTTCGAGCAAGGCTTTTGTCACGCCAAAGGAACGATCGGCCATGGTTTCCCAAAAGTTCTGATATTGGTCAAAATGCTTTTCTGCTCCTGGGGTGTCGCTGATGATGCGGAAACTGAGGAATGGCACACTATAAAGGTAGCATACTTGTGAGAGGGCTCCACTTTCCATATCTACAGCTAATCCGTCGGGATAGCGCTTCTTAATGCGGTTGAGTTGTGTACGATCGGTGATGAATTGGTCGCCACTGCATATCAATCCATTGTGTAGGTGAATTTCTTCAGGCTTAATGCTTAGTGCCGCTTGGAGCAACGAGGGGGCAGCTTCGTAGTAAAGTGGCAAACCTTGCACTTGTCCGAGCTCGGATTCTGGTCCGCAGTCGACATCGTGATATGCCACGCGACTACCTGCCACTACATCCATTACGCCCAGTTTGGGGTCAATACCTCCCGCTACACCCGTATTAATCAATGCATCGGGATGGTAGCGATGAATAAGCTCTACGGCGCCAACGGCTGCATTCACCTTGCCGATGCCACTTTCCATCAGCACTAGGTGTTTGCCATGGAGTTCTCCTTCTACGAAAGAGAATCTTCCATCGCTCGTATGCTTCACATCGGAAAGCAGAGCTACAATTTGCTCGTGTTCCTTGTGCATCGCATTGATGATAGCTATAGTCATTGTATTAGTTTTGTCGTTTAAACGTGCTTCGTGGGCAAAGTTAATGAATTTTTGATGTATATTAAAGTGAAATACAAAGAATTTCAACACTATTCCCATAATGGAAGACAGGTTATGTGACAATGTTGTTTAGGGCATTGAACTCCGACCGAAGGACACATTTTATAACGTTACATCTGAGGACGGTATATAATTCACTTTTTCTATCAGCCAGCTAGAAAAAGGCGCTGAACTGAAAATGCGAAGGGGGGTGTATAAACACAAAAATCCTCCTCGGCCTGGGGCTGAGGAGGATTTATAAGTGAAATATTTGTGTGCGTTATAGAAACGTACTTAGATTTTTTAGAAAATATACACGCGGCGTTACGGAGAATACACACGTGATGTATTTTATAATCGATTTGATTACATCGTCTTGAGGTGCTCGAAAGCGGCCTTTACGAAATTGTCTTCGGGGTTGATTTCCTTAGCAATAGTAGCATACTTCGTAGCTTCTGCCTTGTTGGGAGTGGCGATGCTTACGTAGTAGAAGAAAAGGTAACGACAAGCTTCGAAACGTGCGTTTTTGGCTTGGGGTTTGTCCTTGAGAGCTTCTTCCTGACTAGCTTCGAGGGCCTTGATGTAGTAGTCGCGTACAACATCGAGCGGCTTATTGTTGTCAGTGTTGTTGAGGCGAGCCAACTGCTGGTAAGCGAGTACCTTAGGCAGATTGTTGGTGGTCTCTGTAGAGAGTACTGTCTTGAAGGCTTCATTGGCTTTGTTGAAGTACTCTTGCTTCTTCTCGGGAGTGTTGTCCTTTTGCTGGTAAGCAGCGAGGAATTTGGTACCGAGGAGGTAACGGTCGGAGATGTCGGCCTTGTCGCCCAAGAGACCGAGGTACTTCTCAAAGGCTGCGATACCCTGCTCTGCCTGTTTGTTGCGAATGTAGAGGTTGGAGATCTCGTAGTAGTAAGAACCGCGCTTGTTCTTATTCTCTTCAATCTTCTTTTCGTCAGTGATAGAGGGAGCCTTGTCTTCGAGGTCCTTCACAGCGAGTTCGTAGTACTTGATGGCTTCGGGCATGTTGCCTTGTTCCTTGCAGAGCTTGGCAGCGAAGTCGTAGTCCATGTAGAAGTATACGGAGTCGGCGAACTGTTTGTTCTTGATATATGATGAGGCTGTGTCGGCAGCAGCGAGAGCGCCTTCATAGTCCATAGAAGTCTCTACCTTATTAAACTTGGCAAAGAACTCCATACGGGGAATCAATATATCGTTGGGAGCGAGGGGCTTCAACACATCGGCAATTTCAATCATCTTGTCGAGGTTGGTCTCGTCTTTGGCTGACATTGAGAAGAGTGCCTGAAGGTAGCTTTCGCAAGAGGCAATGTCGATCTTACCAGCTTCCTTGGGAGTGGCAGCGTAGTAAGCGGCATAGCTCTTGATGGCTTCGGCATAGTTGTCGAGCTTATAGTAGATATCGCCCAATTCTTTGTCGGCATCGGTGTAAGAGGGATCGGCTGTCTTGATGCGATTGAGATAGTCGATAGCTGCGTGAGGGTTCACGTTCTTATAAACGAAAGCATTGCGCTTGAGGGCAGCGATGTTGTTCTCGTCAATAGCAAGAACTTCATCGAAACGTCCACCAGCTTCGCCCCATTTTTGAGCCTTCATGAAGACTTCGCCAGAGAACATAAGTCCGGGGATGTAGTCGGGAGCAAGAGTGTAAACATCCTTTGCACACATGCTAGCAGCGGGGTAGTTGTCGTGCTCAAGGAAGTAAGTACCTACGGCTACGAGATCTTCTTTGTTCTTCCTGATTTTCTTTGAAAGATTCAGGTAAATCTTATTGGCCTTGTCGGGATCCTCCATATTGAGTTCTACCACCTGTTCAGCCAATTGCTGATATTCGGGGTTGAGGGGAGGACAATCGTAGGAACGAGAAGTCTGAGCCTGTGCTCCGTTCATGCCCATGGCAAGCAGGGCTGACAACGCTACGGCGCGGAAAAAGTTCTTTTTCATATCTGGTTTTTTTTATTGTTCTATTATTGTATGGTTGATTACATGACCCCTAAGCATGGGTTGTGCTAACGCAAAAAAAGCGTTGCTTCCGTAGCTTTGTGCAATGAGGTATAGTCTCTTATGCGCAAAAAACTTTGCAAATATAGCAATTATTCGAGACAGGTGTATGCTTTTGGACTTAAATTATTGCATTTGGTTGTTACAGAAGCGTGAAATGTATCAGCAAGGCATGGCTGGTGTGCTTTCTGTGTAGCGTAGTCTAGTTGATGCTCACGTCTTTCACTTGTACAGGTGAGGCGGGCAGCAGTTGTGAATTGTTGCAGATGATGGTTTGTCCCTTTTGTCCTTTTACGTAGAAATAGAAGTTCTTGAGTTGCGATTGGCTACGTGGGTCGGTGTGGATGATGTAGACCGAGCGCAGTAGCGGATAGTCGGCCGTGGCAATGTAGTATTGATATGGACGTACGTACTTGGCAAATTCATCATCGGTGCGGCTCACGCGCATCACGTTGTAAGGTAGACTCGCAAAATTGGCCATGGCACTGTCGCTCTGTTGCTTCAGCCAGTTGGCACCTACAATGCCGATAATGTTGCGATTGGTCTTCACCATATCGAGCACGGACTGATTGGTCTTACCCTCGGAAGCGAACACATTGCCTTGAAGATCGTGTCCGTTGCAGAGTGAGTCTTTCATGAAGCGGACGGTGCTTGATCCAGAGTTGTCGAACACGAGGCTGAGTTCGCCTGTCTGTGCATGGTGTTTGAGCTGTTCCCAGCGAGTAATCTTTCCCGTTACGATTCCTTTTATCTCGTCGAGCGTGATGAGTGAGTCGCGGTTGGCCTTGTTGACCACGAGTGCAATGGCATCGGAGGCAATGAGTGCTTGTGTGGCATCTAGGCGATGTGAGCGGATGATGTTGCGCTCATTGTCGGAAAGCTTACGTGTTACAATAATGCAGCGTACGCTATCGTTGACGAGCATTCGGATAGCTTGATCTTCGCTGACGTAGTGTGGCTTCATATTCGCTTCGGGGTAGGCCATTCCGTAGCTCTGTACGATATTGTCCATAATGGGTTGGAAGGTTTCATCGATGGCTACCTTTACATCATATTCCTGCATCCAATTGGAATTCCCCTTCTTGTTGCTTTTACAAGCAGTAAGGAAGAGGGTGCAGCAGAAAGCGATGGAGAAGAAATAGAAAATGCGTTTCATTGTGTGATGTTTATTGTGCACAAATGTGTTTGCTATAAATATAAATATGAGTGCAAAGGTATGCAAGCCTTTGAAATGCGCCAAATAAAAAGTCTAAAAAAGCGAGCAACAACTCTGAAGAATTGCTGCTCGCTTAATATGTGCGAATCTGTTGCTACTTGTGTAGCAATGCAGAATGCTAGCTTACTGTATACGGAAGCGGATAGGCAGACGGAACCATACAGGAACCGGATGACCTTGCTGCTTAGCGGGAACGAAGCGGTGAAGCTTACGTACCACGGCTGCCGCGGCTTGGTCGCACTCCCTAGAGAGTGACTTCTCTACCTTCACAGCGCTTACCGAACCATCTACGTCTACCTTGAAACGGAGCACTACAGTACCCTGCAGTTCTTGTTCCTGTGCGATAGCCGGGTAAACGAGGTTCTTGCTAACAAATGAAAGCAATGCTGCCTCGCCACCAGGATAGGTAGCCGGAACTTCTACGATGGCATTATCTACAACTTCGGGCTCCTTGGGTGGAACGGTTGTACCGCCAGCCTGCTGGTTTTCCTTCAAGTCGTCGATGTTGATACCCTTGTTGGGGTCGCCACCGTTGTCATAGTCTTGAGAAGAAATAGCGAACTTGTTCTTGGTAACCTCATCCTGGGTTTTGAGCTCTTTGGAGTGGTCTACCTTGTCGTCGTCTACGATCTTAGGCACGGTGAACTGGATAGATGACTTCACGGCCACCTTTTCCAATGGCTTCTCGTATTCGAGTTCGGGTTCTTTCTTCTTCTCTTCCTTCTTGGGTTCTTCTTTCTTGAGTTCCTGAAGTTCGGTTACTTCTTCAGTAGCCATATCCTTGTTCTTTGCCAATGCTGCCTCTACTGCCGATTTGGCAATGAGTGCTGCGGCTACAGCAGCAAGGATAATTACGACGATGATAATTGCACGGAGTTGGAACTTACCTTTGTTGGCGCGGTTACGATAAGCTCCGTACTCTTTGTTACGTCCTTCGAAGACCAGATCACACCATTGTCTGGATGCTAAATCTATTTTAGACATACTATTAATACTTCACTTATTGTTATTACTGCGCAGTGCCGTTCTTCAGAGCGTCAATCTTTGCTCTGTCGCCTTCTGCAAATTTATCAATCACATAGCGTCCGACGCTGCAGATCTGCATTTCGTCAAGCACTTGGATCAGGTTGTCGTAAGTAGCCTTGTCAGAAGCCTTGATGATTACACTCGGAGTGTAATCGGCATTCTTAATCTTGTTAAGGTCTTCTTTGTACTGAGCCTTTTGCTTTTGTTCTTGCTGAACGTTAGATGTCTGCATGCGGGCGTACTTAGCTTTCAGTGCCTCTACGGCTTTTACAGCTTGCGGGTTGCTTTCGAGAAGCATTTTGCGAATGCCGTTTTTGCCATAGGTGGTCTGGAAAAGCTTACCTTCATTGGGAATGTCGGTACCGCCAGTGGGTTTACCCTTGAAGTAGTAGAGCGTATTGTTCTCATCGATGAGGATGGTGATAGCCTTAGAGGCTGCTACCTGGCTCTGATTTTCTTCTTTGATGTCTTCCTTATCCGAAGGCATGGAGATTTCCATGGTCTGCGGCTTGAGAAGAGTGGTACAAAGCATGAAGAAAGTCACGAGCAACATGATCATATCCACCATCGGCGTGAAGTCCACGCGCGAGCTCATCTTCTTTTGTTTACTTCCTCCTAATTTTGCCATAATGTTCAAATTTTAGTTTTCTACGCCTTTGAGTGAGGTAATCAGATTGTAACGATTTTCCTCAACCTCGCGTAGAGAATCCATAACTCTTTTAATTACAGCGTAGGAAGTAGACTTATCAGCCTTGATTGCAATACGCATATTCTCGCCACACGCTTCACGTGCTGTGCTTACCCAGGTCTTCAGCTCATTGTTTACGCTGTCGCAAGGAATACCAGCTTGTTGGCTCTTGGTGAGGTACTCATTCTTGATATCTCCTTGTTTCAGCCACGCGCTAACGAGGTTGAGAGGAGTACCGAATGTAGGAGCCTGCGCAAATTCCTTCACTTCCTGCGGCGAAAGGCTCAACTTGCCAGCCTCGTTCATCGCATCAGCGAGTTTGGTGAGGCCTTCAGGAGAGTCCATGGTCATGAATACCTTGCCGTTCTTCTCAACGAAGATGGTGAGCAAGTTGGTAGAAGGAATCTTGATTTCAGATACCGAACCAGGTGTTACCACCTTGATGGGTTCTTCCTTAACGAAAGTTGCAGTCAACATAAAGAAGGTAAGCAGCAGGACCATGACATCGCTCATAGGCGTCATGTCTATGAACGTATCTTGTTTTTTAATTTTAAAACGTCCCATGTCTTAAATACCTTTTTATGCTATTAGTGAGTTGCAGAGAATGTTTCTACGATAGTGAAACCAACTTCGTCGAGGCTGAAAGTCAAGCGGTCGATCTTGTTAGTGAAGTAGTTGTAAGTGATAACGGCGAGTGCACCAGTTGCAATACCAGAGGCAGTATTTACAAGTGCCTCAGAGATACCTACTGAAAGTGCTGAAGAGTCAGCGCCACCTTCGCCTGCACCCATAGCAGAGAATGACTTAATCATACCGAGCACAGTACCGAACAGACCCATCAAAGTACCGAGGGTTACGATAGTACCGATGATAGGAAGGTTTTCCTGCATCATAGGCATTTCGAGAGCGGTAGCTTCTTCGAGTTCCTTCTGGATTGAGAGCACCTTCTGTTCCTTAGTCAGAGTAGTGTTCTCTTCCATTTCCTTGTACTTGCGGAGTGTAGCACCTACTACGTTGGCTACAGAACCACGCTGCTTGTCGCAGAGCTGCTGAGCCTTGGCGAGGTCGTTCTGCTTAAGAGCTACTTTGATTTCAGCAACGAACTTAGTGAGGCTTGTACGACCGTAAGCATTGCGGATAGCGAAGAAACGCTCGATAGCGAGAGCTACTACGGTTACGAACAAAGTCCAGATGATAGGCACAACGAAACCACCTTTGTATACAGTACCGAGGATACCTGCGGGCTCGTAAGTGTTTTCTGAAAGGAATGAGAACATTGCAGTGTCGCCTTCTGTTCCCTTGAAGTTGCTCAGGTTACCTGCACCGAAGAGGTAGAGTGCCAAAGCGATAAAGAAACATACGATAATTACGGCGAAACCTGACTTGATGCCGGTAAAGCCCTTTGATTGTTTTTTGGGTGCACCCTTGGGTGCGCTAGCATTTGTAGTTGCCATTGCTGTTAAAATTAAATGTTTGTAGATTTTTAGTTGAATTGATTTCAGTTATTTGGTTTTTGCCATATTTGTGTTGCATACGGCACGATATTTCGTGGCAAAGATAATACTTAAAAATGCAACAATGGCTTTTTTGTTTCCTTTTTTTTAAGAAAATCGTGTGTTGAGAGTTTTTTTGGCTTTTCGTTGTATGCCAAGGGGGTACGTTTCTCTTTTGAATTACAATAACAAAGGACTGCAATGGTGTGGTTGCAGTCCTTTTGTTAAGATATGGTTAATAGGCAAGATTCGCTTAGTCTTGTGCCTATATTGGGGCGAGGCGTCCCTGCGTTAATAGTCACCATTTCATTAAATCTCTTCAGAGAAGGAACCATCCGAGTTGTACCATATCCCTTTGTAGGGATTGCCTTCCTTGAATGTGCCCTTGAAATAGGAACCATCTTTTAGCGTATAAGTGCCTTGGTCGTAGTAGCCTTTGTTGAAAGTCCCTTTATACACATCACCATTGTCGTATTTCAGCGTGGCATTGCCCGTTTGGTCATCGCATAGACCATCGGTAAAATTACCAGAGTAGGTGGCGGCTGGAATGCTGCCATACTTCTCAAATTTTGCCGTGCCATAGCCTTGGGGTAGGGCGCCTATGGTGTCGACTATGCTGCCGGTAAAAGCATAGTTTCGCATATTTTTGGGGCCATGGTTTACTGATACCATCAAGTTTGTTACCGATTTTTCGGCATCAATCACTGTTACAGAATCACTACTAACAGAATCACTATCAGAAAGAGCTGATGATGCAGTTGGGGCTTCAGTTTGTTGCATCAAAGTTCTTGGTAAACTCGAGCACCTCTTTTTTGCATGCTTTTCTGCGTTTGGCTTTAGTATAAGCTAAATACAGATTGTCAAGGCTGGCTATCTGTTCTGTCTGGTTGCCTTTGCGTTTCATCGTATGTGCGGTCTGTACCAAATTGGCAAACATAACTGCCGTATTTTTCGATTTTCTTTTGCCCTATGCCAGGTATGCTCTTTAGCGTGTCGGGGGTGATTGTTGCCAGTTTGGCCACCTCAGCCAATTCTGCGTCAGTAAATACAGCGTAGGCTGGCACGGTCTCTTTTTCGGCAATAGCTTTGCGTAGCTTACGTAGAGCCGCAAACCTTTCGAAAATGTCGGGTGGCAGTATTTCGCGGTAATCAATCTTTTGCCCTTTTGAGAAATTGTTAGCCTCTGTAGTCTTAGTAGCAGTTTCAAGATATACAATACAAAAAGTCCACACGCTGTTTCCTCCTAAGTTTGCCAATTCCTTTTTGATGTCTACCACTTTGTTGGCACGCAGAAAGTGGTTTAGTTCTTCGGTTTGCTCCTCATTGGGTTGCAAAGGTAGTGTAAATACTTTGATTTGCATAAGTTTCAATTTTTCTTCGACCGCCACAGGCGGTATCTATTTATCGCTTGAAGCATAAACACGATATCGTCGGCTCCTCCCATCGCCTCATTTTGTCGCGTTTTTTGCTTCAAGCTCTTTTCTTTACAAGGATATTATAACTGGGAGAGGACGATGCGGAATCCGAGATTGTCGTAGCGGAAGTCGGGCGCGATGTAGTTACGGATCGCCGAGCGGCAGTACCTATCGAAGGTTCGCCAGCTGCCACCGCGATGCACGCGGCAAGATCCACTGCTAGGTCCCGTCGGGTCGGTTTGTGAGTAAGAACTATATGAGCCATACCAGTCGCTGCACCATTCATACACGTTGCCGATCATATCGTACAGGCCGAGTTCGTTGGCTTGCTTGGTGCCGACGGGGTGGGTGCGGTTGCCGCTGTTGTCGTTATACCATGCCACGTCACTAATGTAGTTGCTACCGCTGTATTTGTAGTGGCGGCTGTAGTTGCCACCGCGCGCAGCAAACTCCCATTCAGCCTCGGTGGGCAGACGGAAGTTGCGACCTGTGTAGCTGTTAAGGCGATTGATAAATGTTTGGCAGTCGTTCCAACTCACTTGTTCTACTGGCAGATTGTCACCTTTGAAATAGGATGGATTGCTGCCCATGACGGCTCGCCAGAGGGCTTGCGTCACCTCATATTTGCAAATGTAGTAGCTGCTGAGGGTGGGCTTTTCGCTGCCATAAGCTTCACTCCCTTGCTCACTTGTGCCCCCCCATGGTGAAGGTGCCGCCTGACACATATACCATGTTGTTGATGAGTTTGTTGATTTCAGCCGACAAACCCGTGGTGCTGCTTGTATTGTCCGAATGGCTTGTGCTGCTTGAGAGGCTTGTGTTGTTGCGTCGTGGTGCGGGTTTAGCTTTTGGCTTAGCCACGGGCTTTTGGTGTGGATTAGGCTTCGGTTTGCCCACCGCTGGTTTCGGCTTGTTGCGCGTAATGGTGGTTTGCGCTGCCATGCCGATGGGGCAGAGCATGATGAGCAGAGCGAAAATAAGGTGCTTAGGGTTCATGATGTATGATGTGTGCTAGCTTGATTATTTGTCAGCAACTTCTTCCATGCGTTTGAGTTGGAAACCTTCAAATTGCATGATGATTTTATGTAGCTCAGTACCTTGGCGCAGGGCCTCAACTCTTGGTGCTGCAGCGTAGCGGTTGATTTGGCTGACGGCCTCGTCCCACTGCTTTTGAGCAAGTTCCTCGCTATCTCCCTTATGCAGCATCTTTAGCTCGATGATGTAGCTGTGCTGGGTGGGGTAGTGAGTGAGGTTAGGCAGCAAAAAGAAGTCGCAATAGCCATGGTTCAGTTCCAGCTCGGGAGCGGTGTAGTAATAGTCGTTTAGGCTGAGATAGGCCATGAAGAAACCTTGCAGATTGCGTTCTGCTTCAATGCCGTCGCGCACAGACGATATGTTGGCATATGCTTGTGCCATGCTGCTAAGAGCGGTGTGCCAATCGCCATCAAATGCCATATTGGTAAATTTGTCGATGAGGCTGTTAAGGCTCACACGATTCATTTGTTGGTATTCCTCTAACAAATACCCATAGTATTGTTTACGCACATTGTTGTTGGGAATGCCCAGCACAAGTTGCATGCCATGTGTGCCCTTGATGGTCAGCATGCCATAGTAGAAGAGCAGACTGGTAAAGGTGTCGGGATTGGTCAGTGCACGGGCGGGGAAAGACTCTTCGAGCGAGGTGATTACCTGCCCCGTTTCGGCAATGCTTTTAATAACCCCCTTGCGGTTGCCGTCCAACTTGTCAAAACGTAGCAACTTGTTCATCTTGCTGTAGTCCGTTTTAGTATTGGGGTCAATCATTTGTTTGGGCGCACAGCCATAGCTCATGTAGTTGCGCAAGTAATAAAGCACCATGTCGCAATTGAATACGCGGTTTTTGCTTTTTAGTGATTCTTCCGAGAAACAATATCCGTCGTACCATGGCTTCATGTCATTGATGACCTCCTCTACGTCTAAATCAGCAGGAAGTTCGCCCTGCTCTTTGTAGTAGTCGAACATGATGCGTACATCGTCGGTGGTAAAGCCGAGAATATCGTTAAACTCAGACTTCATGGTAATGTTCCAGCCAATGTTGAAGCCACTTGTCACATCGTCCAAAGTAACGGGGCTGACGCCAGTCATGAATATGCGTTCAAAGTTCCCTTTAAACCTCTTGAATGTGTCGCGGTAGAAGCCGTCAGCGTGTGTGATGGCATGGTACACCGCTTCGCCTTGCTCGTTGAGTATGGTGTTGGTGAAATTGTCATACTCATCGATGATAAGGTAGAGAGGCAGTTCGCGGCGTTTCGATTCGTTGGTTATTTCGTTGAGTTTGGCACTTGCATCGGCGAGGCTGTCAATTTTTTGAACAAAACCTTCGGGGTAAAGTCTTTCATAGTCGCGCACAAAGCCATTGAGTTGCGTGCCACAATAGGCGTTAAACTTTTCTTCTACTTGATCGATGCTGCCGCCCACTTGTGAGAAGTCCAAATATAGTACAAGGTATTTGCCCTGCAGGCTTGTGGGGTTCTTGCCAATCCATAAGTCACCGAAGAGTTGTTCAAATTTGTCCTTCTTATTGCAATCATAATAGGCATGCAGCATATTGATGAGCAGACTTTTGCCAAATCGGCGTGGACGCGTAAAGAATATGTTGCGTGCCTCAGCCTCAATCATGGGCAAGTACATGGTCTTGTCCACGTAATAGAGATTGTCTCTTCTGATCGACTCAAAGTCGGCAACTCCATAGGGTACTTGTTTGGTATTGGGATTCTTCATGCTTGTGCCATATATAATATGTGTGTTCTGTAAACTTGAGCTATTTCTTGCACCTAAATAGTCACTTGATGTGTATTTTTAATGCATAAGGGATGATTCTTATAAATCTGAAGCAGGTATTATAAGAATCACCCCTTAAGCTATTTGCAAAGCGACTTTACTTGCTCATTGATACACTGCCCGAGCCAATCATTTGACCGTCGGCGAAGATGTAGGCTGAATAGTTGCCACCGCCGAGGAACTCGTTGACTGGCACGTAGACTGTAACTCGTATTTCCTGTCCAGAATATTCCACTGTCTTCGCGGCAGAATAGCCGATGGAGCGGTTTTCGTAGTGGAAACTGCCCGATTGGCTCACCACTTGCTGTCCGGGTTTGAGCAGACGCACGTAGACGGTGCGATTGCCAGCCGAGGCGGTGACGTTGCGTGTGATGGTAAAACTGATAGCAAAGCGAGTGATGTCCTTGCTTCTCTTGGCATGTTTACCATTCTTCTTAAGCGGACTTACGCTTACGCCTGTGGCATTAAGTTGTGCGGCAATGGCTACTTTCTCGTTGAGATGGGTATTCTCTGCCTGAATGTTGGAGTTCTCTTGACGTGTACGTTCTGCTTCGGCACGCGCCATGTCGCGTTCTCCCACAAGTGTATGGTTTATTTGTTGAAGGGAGTCGACTTGACGGATGTAGTCGCGAAGTATGGCACGCACGGTGGCAAGTTCTCGCTTGAGGCGGAGGATCTCTGCCGAACTGCTCGCTTTTGTCTTTTGGAGTTCTCGTAGCAAGGATTCGGCACGTTCTTGTTCGCGATTGAGGCGGTTGACTAGGGAATCGTCTTTGATGCCTTTCTTTAATTCGCCATATTGGCTAGCAAACTCGGCATATTGGTTTTCCATTTCTTTTTTGTCGAGTTCGGCAAGTTGGCGAAGTTCTGCCAATTCCTTTTCTTTATCTTCAAGTTTTTTCTTGTCGCCATTGCAGGCCACGAGAAGTCCGGCTGTGGCTAGCACCATGCCTGCGAGGGAAAGGTGGGTGAATTTACGCATGAAGTCGGTGGGGAGGTTTGTTTATAGAAAATGTATATATAATTGAGTAACGGGTTAACAGGGTAACGGGTAGATTCGTGCATCTTTTTAGACGTAACTTACCTGTTAGCTTGTCAACCCGTTATCTTGTTAACCGAAAAAAAGGTTATTCAATCACAGTGGTCCATCCATGTACATCGGGCTCAGTACCATATTGGATAGCGCGAAGATGTGTGTAAAGTTTTTCGCTCCATGGACCGGGTTTGCCATCCTTTGAGATGACGTAGCTCTTGTGGTTCTCCAAGTCGTCAATCTTGCGAATGGGGCTAATTACGGCAGCTGTGCCGCAAGCACCAGCTTCTTCGAACGTAGAGAGTTCTTCTTCGGGGATGGGGCGCACTTCTACTTCCATGCCCAAGTCTTTGGCAAGCTGCTGCAGACTGCGGTTGGTGATGGAAGGAAGAATTGACGATGACTTCGGCGTGATATACTTGCCGTCTTTGATACCGAAGAAGTTGGCAGCGCCGCATTCGTCGATGTACTTTTTCTCCTTTGCATCCAAGTAGAATTCTGAAGCGTATCCTGCATCGTGAGCCATCTTGTTGGCAGCAAGGCTTGCGGCATAGTTGCCGCCCACCTTATAGCGGCCGGTGCCCAGAGGAGCTGCACGATCGTATTCGCGAATAATCACGTAATCGTTGGTGGCGAAACCTCCCTTAAAGTAGGGACCTACGGGGGATACGAAAATCATAAACAAGTATTCATCGGCAGGATGAACGCCCACTTGTGCACCCGTACCAATCAAGAGCGGACGGATATAGAGTGAAGCTCCGCTCTCGTAGGGAGGTACAAAGCGTTCGTTGAGCTTTACTACTTTTTTCACCATATCCTCAAATAGTTCGGTGGGAAGTTCGGGCATCAGAATGCCGCGGCAGGTGCTTTGGAGGCGTTCGGCATTGTCTTTAATGCGGAAAGCGCGAACTTTGCCATCGGGACAGCGGAAAGCTTTCATTCCTTCAAAGGCTTCTTGACCATAGTGAAGGGCAGTTGCGGCCATGTGTATGTTGATAATGTCGGACGAGGAAACTTCGATCTCGCCCCACTTTCCGTTGCGGTAGTAGCAGCGTACGTTGTAGTCGGTGGGCATGTAACCAAACTTGAGGTTGGCCCAGTCAATGTTCTCCATAATCGTGATGTTATGTGTTTGTTGTGTTGTGATTTTGCCCACAAATTTAAACATTATATTCATAGGGTGTATGCTTAAATGTAGGTTTTCTGCTTTTACGTCGTTTTATTTCCTTGCATATTCTCGCGCATTTCGTTTATTTTGCCTTGACTTGTTTTTACCTTGCACAATATTTTTGTATTCTGCTTATTTTCAGAGTGTTGTATTGTGTAGGTCGGTCTTCTCCTCGTTGCTAGCGTCTTATTTTCGTTTGCACTATATGATAGAATTTTTCCACTATGGCATTCCGTTTTTTTATTGAATGAGGAAAGTCGTGGTAACAAAAGAGTAAGCAGTGTGTAGGCAAAATGTGCTTGCCTATACGCCCGTGATATTTTGTATCTCAACGTATTGTGAATGAAAGTGATGCTGGTGTAGGGGATTTTTTGTGAAATGGCCTCATGCGCGCGTACGCGTATATATAATGTGTAATGCAATAAAACGAAAATAAGAAGTGGGGACGAAGCGTCTTTCTTCGTCCCCACTTCTTATGATAGTCTTTGTTAGTAGATTTATATTTCAGAAATAAAATAGGGCTATCCTTAAATCAATGGCATTCCCCATTCACGGCATTCCTTGCGCATTTCTTCTGGCCAAATGCTTGCTTGGATTTCGCCGATGTGAGCTTTGTGAAGCAGCACCATGCACAGACGGCTTTGGCCAATGCCGCCACCGATAGAGAGAGGAAGTTCTCCACTGAGTAAGCGCTGGTGGAAATAGAGCGATTCGCGTTGCTGCTGACCTTCTATTTCAAGTTGACGGAGTAAGGCTTCGCGGTCAACGCGGATACCCATTGAAGATAGTTCGAAAGAACGGCCGAGCACGGGATACCAAATGAGAATATCTCCATTCAATCCTTCAAGGCCATTTTCTGCCATGGTCGACCAATCGTCGTAGTCAGGTGCACGGCCATCGTGCTTCTTGCCATCGCCAAGTTTTCCACCAATTCCTATTACAAAAACAGCACCATATTTGCGACAAATTTCGTCTTCGCGCTCTTTCGGTGTGAGGTTGGGATACATCTGGCGAAGTTCTTCGCTATGGATGAAGTGAATCTTTTCGGGTAGGAAAGATTGGATAGAATCGTACGTTTCACATACGAGATATTCTGTGCGTCGGATGGCTGCATAGATACGTTCCACCACGTTGGTGAGGAAAGCGAGCGTACGATTTTCCTTTCTGATTACGGCTTCCCAGTCCCACTGGTCTACGTAGAGTGAGTGCAGATTGTCAAGCTCTTCATCGGCACGAATTGCATTCATGTCAGTGTAGATACCGTGACCTTCGGGAATATGATAGTCAGCAAGGGTGAGTCTCTTCCATTTGGCCAATGAGTGTACCACCTCGGCCTTTTGATCACCAAGGTCTTTAATGGGGAACGTTACGGGGCGTTCCACTCCATTGAGGTCGTCGTTGATACCGAGACCTTGCAGCACAAAGAGCGGAGCGGTGACACGACGCAGACGAAGCTCAGTGGCTAGGTTTTGCTGGAAAAAGTCTTTTATGAGTTTGATGCCTTGCTCGGTCTTGTGCATATCGAGAAGGGCTTTATAGTTCTTAGGTCGTATGAGCTGACTCATTATTGTTGAATGGTGTGAATATGTTGTTTTTAGGGATAAGTTGTTGCTTTTCTTTGAGTGAGTGGCTGCTAAAGCAACGCAAAGGTAGTGATTATTTGCCAATCGATAAAATTTTCAGAGAATAACTTACGTTTTGTATGGTGGTTAGGTAAACATAATTTCAAAATGAAAACAAAATAGGGTATGTAAATAGGCTGATGATGTATTTGTTTACACTGAGGTTCATCGTATTACTGGCTCGTTTGAGGCTAGTGCAACGAAATTTCATGCTTAATACATTCTTCCTTTATATTGATTGTAGTCACAGCTTTGGATATTTCCTCTATCTCTCAGTGTACGTATGTTTTTAAACATATAAATATCCTTTTGCATATACGGCCGAAACTTCTAATTTTGTCATTTGAAAACATTCAGGATGAAGAAGAACATTACATCGGTGTGTGGTGTCAAGTCTTGTAGTCTATCCTCGTATGTTTTTTCTAGTTTGAAATATCTATTCTACACTCTTTTACACTAATGAAAAAGTATCTACTTCTAATTGCTACACTGCTCACATCGGCGATAGGAATATGGGCCGACAATACCCATCCTATTGATACTTACGTAGAGCCTCGTGTTAGCGGTGAAACTGCGCCTGCCGACGAGTGGAATGCGCTGAGCGATGGGTTGCATGCCACGTGGGCTAATCGTGATGAGCATTATCAACTACTTCGGGTGCCACAACTTGTCGAAAAATCAGAGGCTGAACTATCGGCTTGGAAAGGAGAACGCGCCAATATTGAGGCCGTACTTTTTAGTAAAACCAATCAGGAATCGCTGAGGGTGCGTTTCGTGGATAATAGCGGAAATGCAGTGAATTGGTGTTCGGCACGCTTTATTAACTACGTGATTACCGATGATTTTAAAGCCTGTGGCTCCAACAATATGAAGTCGGTACAATGGCTCTCTCCTGATGTGATAGATCAAGATAAAGCCCACGATGTGCCTGCTATGGAGACTCGTCCAGTATGGTGCTCTATCGAGGTTCCACGCGATGCTGCTGCGGGCAAGCAATTGGTGAAGTTACAGGTGCTGAATGATAAAGATGCAGTGGTAAAAACGCTCAATCTCACCATCAACGTGTTGAACCGCACATTGCCCACAGTAGATAAACAGAAATTCCATCTCGACCTTTGGCAACAGCCCTATTCTGTAAGCCGCTACTATGGTGTGGAGCGTTGGAGCGATGCACATGTGGAAGCACTTCGCCCTTACTTGGAAGCGCTCGGAAAGGCAGGGCAGAAGGTGGTGAGCACCATCATGTTCTACGAACCTTGGGGAAATCAATCGCATGATAAATTCTCGGCCATGGTCACGACTACTAAAAAGGCTGATGGCACATGGAGCTACGATTATAGCATTTTCGATAAGTACGTTAACCTTTGTGCAGAATGCGGCATAAAGGAGCAAATCAACTGCTACTCAATGGTTCCATGGGATAAGAAATTCCGCTATTTCGATGAAGCTACAGGCAAAGAAGTTGACCTCACGGCCGAGACATCTTCTGATGATTACAAGAATCTGTGGAAAAACTTCCTCGATGCCTTTAAAACCCATCTTCTGGAGAAGGGGTGGTTTGAGAAAACTTGTATTGCCATGGACGAACGTGGAGAGGCCGATATGCTCAATGCTTACGCCATTGCCAAGGAAAAAGGCTTTAAAATGGCACTTGCTGGCAATTATCATCAGTCGCTCAGCCTTCGCTTAGACGACTATTGTGTAGCGCTCAACCAAGTGCAGAAGTTTGGTTCCTCACAACTCAATTATCGTAAGGAACATGGCATGCCCACCACGCTCTACGTATCGTGTGCCGATGCCGAACCCAATATATTCACGAATTCTCTGCCCGCTGAGGCGGCATTCCTCCCGCTCCACGCAGCGGCCAATGATTTAGATGGCTTCCTCCATTGGGCTTGGATTAATTGGAACGACAATCCTCTGACAGACTCTCGTTATCGCCTTTTTGGTAGTGGAGATACTTATTTCTATTATCCGGGCAACCGCTCTTCTGTACGCTTTGAGCGCCTTGTAGAAGGAATTCATCAGTATGAGAAGGTACAGATTCTCAAAGAAGAGTATAAGAACGACGCCAACAAGTCAAAGCAACTTAAGACTTTGCTCGATGAGTGCCAAGACTACATCGTCATGGGTGAGGAGTGTGCTGCCAAGGTGAATCGACTCGAGGACTTCCTTAATGGGAAAGAAGTGACTATGCCGGAACAAATCCCCTCGGGTTACTATAAAATTCAAGTAGACGACACCCACTATGCTAAAGCTGCAGCGAACCTCACAAAGTGGAATACGGAACTGAGTTCGCAGACCACGTTTGATATTTTTGAAGTATCGGGTACATACGATGCTTTCACCATTAAATTGAAAGGACGTACGAACAACATCGGCGTTGATCCCGCAGGTACTTCACGCCTCTTTGTCGACCAAACAGCTCTCAGCAAGTACTCCATGACCAAGACCGACGATGGCAAGGTGATTCTGAAAAATGCAGGCAAATTTGTTTACGTAAGTAATGGCACGTTTACGATGAACGACAAGCAATCTACGCCTCTCAAGTTCATCCTCGTTGAATCAAAAGAAAATGCTGACGCTGCCGATCAGCTCGAGCGTACCACCCTCTTTAGCACCCTTGCAGGTGGTATGGATATACCCCCTTATCGTATTCCTGGTATCACTCGTGGAAAGGATGGTCGTCTCATAGCCAGTGTCGCTCGCTTAGTTTCTGGCACCGACCCTGGTTTTGGTCAAGTGGACTGTGTTGTGAAGATTAGTGACGACAATGGGAAAACTTGGAGCCCGAAGGAAATAGATGTGGCCGTGGGCAATGCTTCGCTTATCAATAATAAGAAAACCCCTATGGAGGCCGCCTATGGAGATCCCGCTGTGGTGATGGATCGCGAACACAATGAGGCATTGGTAATGGCAGTAGGTGGTTGTACTGTTTATACCAATGCAACTACGAATCGTCAAAACCCCAATATTATTGCTGCTATTCATAGCAAGGATGGTGGAGAGACCTGGGAAACTCCCGTGGAACAGACCGAAGCTATTTACGGACTTTTCGATAGCGGTAAGCCCATGGCTGCCGGCTTTATAGGTGGCGGAAAGTTGTTCCAGAGCCGCGTGGTAAAGGTGGGCGAGTACTATCGTCTCTATGCTGCTCTAGCAGCACGTCCTAATGGTAATCGTGTGATTTATTCCGATGATTTCGGTCGGACATGGAAAGCGCTCGGAGGATCCTCTGCCACTCCCGTGGCAGAAGGTGACGAACCCAAATGCGAGGAATTGCCTGATGGCCGTGTGATTCTCACTAGTCGTACTGCAAGTGGTCGATGGTTTAATATCTACACCTATTCTAATACGCGTACGGGTGAAGGTGGATGGGATAACATGGTGAAGGGTACCTTTAGTGGGCTCAGCGCTGTGCCAAGTGCCAATCCTACCAATGGCGAAATGCTCATCGTTCCAGCTAAGCGCACCGCTGATAGTAAGCCCGTCTATGTGGCTCTTCAGTCAATACCTACGGGAAGTGGTCGCAACAATGTGGGTATATTCTATAAGGAACTTGCCAACATGAGCGATATGCGCGACCTTGCTGCCTTCTCTAAAGGTTGGGATGGATTCTTCCAGGTGAGCAATACTTCCTCTGCTTATAGCAGTCTCGACCTTCAGGCCGATGGACAGATAGGTTTCTTCTATGAGGAAACTCTCTATAAGTGGGGCACTAAGGCCAATCCTGTGAGCACAAGTTTTCCCACAGGTCAGGGACAGCACAACTTCGATGGTTTTGAAAACATCTACGTGCCTATTGCCCTCGATGTCCTCACCGATGGTAAGTATACAGTGAGCATGGATCTTAATCGTGGCGATTTTCTCAAGACGTACTTCAGTGAGGTAATTGCTGCTAGCACCGAACTTTCAGCGGCTCAGATCGCTGACGCCAAATCTGTGGTTGGTAAATTGTCTGACGAGCCTACCGTTGAACAGATTGATGCTATCTATGCGATTATCGGTGCAAAAGGCGTAACGCCTAACCCAGAGACACAGCCCGAGGGAACTCCTACGCTCAGTAATGAAAAGGTGTCTCATTGGTATAAGTTCTCTTCTGCTCGTTCGAGTAACTATTTCCCAACCTCTAAAGGTGCAGGAAATGCAGTGCAGAGCCAAACCGATGCTAGCACACATTCCTCAGAATGGAAATTCGTAGATCGCAACGATCGCACTTTCGACATTGTCAATCGTGCTGATGGTCTCTATCTTTCTCCTCTTTCCGATAACAATAAACCTCTGCTCTGTGTAGCTGCCCAACCTACTAGCGGGTGGAAATTTCTCATCAGCAGTAGTACTGGTTACTTTATCATCGTCTGCGATGCGAATCATGCAGAGATAAATCAGACAAATCCTGGGTTGAGCCATGTGCTCTACAATTGGGGCTATAATTCTAATAATGACAGCGCTTACCGTTTCGACGAAGGTGGATGTCAGTTTAGTTTCATTGCCACTGATACTGAAAATGCGTCAAGTACAGGTATCTCTACATTAACCATTGCTCCTTCTTCTGAGCACTGGTACGACCTTACTGGTCGTCGCACGCCAATACGCGGTAAAGGAGTCTATGTTTCTAACAATGGACGGAAGGTAGTTCATTGAACATAGAATAGTATACAACACTTTTATACGAAAATCCCTGAAAGGTTCTTAGGTCTTTCAGGGATTTTTTGTAGGTTGATACGCTTACGAATCGAATGATAGTTCATCATGAATTTTTGATAGTAGTTGTTATCCAGTGTGTTTCAGTGTACTCTTTAAGTATATTGTTGTTGGGCTAAAAGGCCGTTGAAGTTTTCTTAGAACGTTATCTAAGTCATTGTCCTTCGACCGAAGGACATGCGTCCCCCGACCGAAGGACATGCGTCCCTCGACCGAAGGACATGCGTCCCTCGACCGAAGGACGATAACATGAACGGCCTTTTCGGGTAACTTGAATGCCTATGTAGAGATATTTATTCCTTAAGTTTAGGAATTAGTAGAACTGGCTGAATTATCGTGCAAGTCGAATGCAATCAAGCTTGCTTGAATTGTTGAGACGCAGCCGATAATGGCGAGTGAATTATCGTGCAAGTCGAATGCAATCAAGCTAGCTTGAATTGCTGAGTCGCAGACGATAATTCAGCCCGTCCATCCTAAATCCGAAAGTTTCCAAAGTGTTTAATGATACGAAAAAAGCGAGATAAATCAATGTTTATCTCGCTCTGTCGGAAAGAGGCGACTCGAACGCCCGACCCCTACGTCCCGAACGTAGTGCGCTACCAACTGCGCTACTTTCCGATTTTGGTGATGCAAAAGTACGGACATTTTGCCTAATGGCCAAATTTTTTGGTATTTTTGTTGACCTTTTTTCGTAATCAGAGACGATTGTGTCAAGCTGCTCAATGGATAAATGTGCTTGTAATGGAAAAGGGTATAGCTTGGGTGATAGTAGTAAACAATGGGCAATTTTAATGGCGGATGTCATTAGAATACTAGAAAAAGGCTTTGTCTTCTACCTATAACGCACAGGGTATTATCAAATTTGTGGGCGAAGCGTCTTGCGTAGGTTGGTCAAGTTGTTGATAGACTACTTGCTTTACCTATACAAGGAGCTTCGCCCACTATGTAAATAGAGATGGACTTACCTCGTTTGCAGGATGCGTTGAGAGCCAAGGGCTTTCCTCGCTGTGATAAACAATGGTGAACTAGAGTTCCTCTAAGATGTGCTTGAGCACTACGGTAGCAGAGATTTCACGGTTGGCAGCTTCGGGGATGACGAGCGAACGCGGCGATTCAATCACGCTATCAGTCACAATCATGTTACGACGTACGGGCAGGCAGTGCATGAATTGTGCATTGTTGGTTACGGCCATGTGGGCATCATCGATCGTCCACGACATGTCTTTGGAAAGAATCTTGCCATAGTCGGCGGGATGGGTTACGCCAGGGCAGCTCCAGTTTTTAGCATATACAAAATCAGCACCTTCGAGCGCTTTCATCTGGTCGTATTCTACGTGTGCATCACCCACAAAGAGAGAATCAAGTTCGTAGCCATGCGGCTGAGTTACCACGAAGTCGACATCGGCAGCACGCATCCATTCAGCAAAACTATTGGGAACGGCTTGCGGAAGGGCGCGAGGGTGGGGAGCCCAAGTGAGCACCACTTTGGGGCGTTTTTTCTCCTTGTGTTCCTCTATGGTGATGAGGTCGGCAAAGGCTTGTAAGGGGTGAGCGGTGGCACTTTCCATAGAGAATACGGGACGACCACTATACTTGATAAACTGCGAAAGAATGTTCTCTGCATAGTCGGCATCGCGGTCGGTTAGTCCGGCGAATGTACGCACGCCGATGAGGTCGCAGTAAGAGGCCATCACGGGAATGGCTTCAAGCAGATGTTCGCTCTTGTCGCCGTCCATCACCACACCGCGTTCTGTTTCGAGTTTCCAAGCACCCTGATTCACATCGAGCACCACAACGTCTAGACCAAGGTTGCGAGCCGCTTTTTGCGTAGAGAGGCGAGTGCGCAATGAATTGTTGAAGAATATGAGCAGAGCCGTCTTGTGATGTCCTAGTTTCTCATGCATATAGCGGTTCTTCTTAATTTCCGCAGCTTCGGCTAAAGCCTTGTCGAGTGGACCGAGATCCTGTACGTGAAGAAATGATTTCATAAGCAGTAATGTGTATTTGTGGCGGGCAAGGAAAAGATTCTTTTATAGAAATGCAATTCTTGTGTCGTAGCCTAATTTGGCGACAAAAATAGCATTTATTATTGTATACGCACTTTCATATTCACTTTTTGTTTGGTAATGGCCGTGAAAAGTTGTACTTTTGCCTTTGATATCCTATTCTATAAAGGAATATTTCTTATTGGATGGGATTTTATTTTCAGTAAACAAAACAATAACTCCATTAAAACGAGAAAACAATGAAGAAAGCACTTATACTCCTGTCGCTCGCAGTCATGCCTTTTGCATTTAGTTGCGCAAAACAATCGAATCATGGCCAAGCTGTAGCCTCTAATCAGACAGAAGCTCAGCCCGTTGACAACCAGAGCAACTTTACCATCAAGACGATTCCAACCAATGTGCACGGAGAGGCTATCATGCAAGCCATTGCCGACAAATACAAAGGCAAGGTGGTATTGTTCGACTTCTGGGCTACTTGGTGTGGCCCTTGCAGAATGGCGATGAAGCAGGTGGATGAGATAAAGCCCGAACTGATGAAGAAAGGCTGCATGTTTGTATATGTTACTGGTGAAACTTCGCCAGAGAAGACGTGGAAGGAGATGATAAGCCACATTGATGGAGATCATTATCGCCTCACTGGTCAGCAGTGGAGTGAACTTTGCCAGTCGCTCAATATTCCTGGAATTCCAGCCTATCTGTTGCTCAATAAAAAAGGCGAAAAGGTGTATGACAATCTTTCGCAAGGTGGCTATCCTGGAAGTGAAATCTTGAAGAATAACATAGAAGTGGCTCTCACTGAATAGTCTTCGTCCTTATAAAGCAAAGTCCTATGAATCGGAAGCAAAATAAGAAACGTTCTATGTCGCTCAGTGCTAGTATGCTGCTGGTAGTGGTAGCATTGGCAGGTGCTTGTTTTGCAAAGAATAAGTGTTCGACCGATGACCAAGTGTCTGCTACGGCGATTGCGGCAGAGGATCCGCTGCAAAAAGCAGAGGTCTCATCGACTGGGCAAGATACAAGTGCTGTAAAACAGGGGGAGAATGCATGTGCGGAACTCTGCATTCCTCGTTATGAATGTTCGCGTGGTGGACAAGTTGTTCAGCATGTGGGGTATACCCTCTCGTACGATTCTGATTTTAAAACCCCGCAGTGGGTGGGGTGGACAATTACGACCGAAAAAGCCCAAGGCACAGTGCCTAGATATGATAAGTTTGGGCCTGACCCCGAAGTGCGTGGAGCACAGGCTTATGATTCCGATTATAAAGGGAGTGGCTATGATCGCGGCCACATAGCGCCTGCGGGTGATATGAAATGGAGCGAGGAAGCCATGCGTGAATCGTTCTATTTGACAAATGTGTGTCCACAAAATCGGAATCTCAATCGTGGAGATTGGAAAGAACTCGAGGAACTAGAGCGTGAATGGGCCTTGCAGTATGGCTCTGTGAGTATTACGGCAGGTCCTATTTATAACTCGAAGCAGCCACAACGCATTGGGGCCAACCATGTGGCTGTGCCTGATGGGTTCTTTAAAGTATTGCTTGTGGGCTATCCTAATAATCCCAAGGCTTATGGTTTCCTATATAAGAACAAAGCTGGTAGTAGGCCCATGAAGAGCTATCAACTTAGCGTGGACGAGGTGGAGCGCATTACGGGAATGGATTTCTTTTCAGCATTACCCGACGATGTGGAAAATCGTATAGAGGCTGAAAAACCTGCGTTGTAAAGCGTTGCCCAAGTCTTGCATAAAAAATAACTACCTAAAAAAAGAAAAAAGTATCCAATCAGCATGGACAGAATATTCGTACTCCTCCTCGCAATCTTGGCCTATGTGCCATCGATGGCGCAGGATGAAGGTGATCCTATGTTTGCGACCGCTTATCGTCACGTGCCAAAGACGTTCCGTTATCGCGTTAGCTTGAACGATAAGGCAGGAACTTCCTACAGTCTGAAACATCCAGAGAAGTTCCTATCAGAAAAAGCATTGGAGCGCCGCAAACGTTACAGGTTGAAGGTCGATGAATACGACCTTCCCGTGTCGTCTGCTTACACTCAGAAACTCCAAAAAATGGGGCTTCACATCTGCAACATGAGCAAGTGGAACAATACGGTAGTGGTAGAAACTGCCGATACAATGCAAATGCAAGTTGTGCGTCGACTGCCATTTGTTCGAAGTGTTCGTCGGGTGTGGGAAAGTCCAGATAGTCTGCCCATAATTCCCGAACGTGGTCCGCGTCAAGCGCAAGTGACAAATAAGCGAGATACCACCCTTACTAGCTATTACGGCTATGGACAGCAGCAAGTGACAATGCTTGGCGTAGATAAACTCCATGAAATGGGCTATCGTGGTCAAGGCATTGTGATTGGTGTGATAGATGGAGGATTCTATAATGCCGATCTTATGAAAGGCTTTTCTCAGCAGCATCTACTCGGTACGCGCAACTTTGTGCGTCCCCAGAAATGCGTATTTGAAGAGTTGGAACATGGCATGATGGTGCTCTCGTGTATTGCCGCAAATGAACCTCATTATCTAGTGGGAACGGCTCCCGAAGTGTCTTACTATTTATTGCAGAGCGAGGATGGTGAGAGTGAACAACTCGTGGAAGAAGATAATTGGTGTGCAGCTTTAGAATATGCCGATAGCGTTGGGTGCGATATTGTGACAAGTTCGTTAGGCTACTATCAGTTCGACCATAAAGACCAGGACCATTATTATCGCGACCTTGATGGACATACCGCTGTGAACAGCAGAAGCGCATCTTTAGCAGCATCACGAGGCATAATCTTGCTTAATAGCGCGGGTAATAGTGGTATGTCGGCTTGGAAGAAGATAGGTTTTCCAGCAGATGGTCGTGACATGTTGGCCGTAGGTGCAGTACAAAGCGACAGCTTAAATACCCGATTCTCATCTATAGGCAATAGTGCGGATGGAAGAATCAAGCCCGATGTGATGGCTATGGGGCAGGCTTCTGCAGTATACGAAACCGATGGTACGGTGACCAACGTTAATGGAACCTCCTTCTCTTGCCCCACCATGGCAGGAGCAGTAGCTTGTCTGGTACAAGCCTATCCCAATCGTCGTCCTACCGATATTATCAAAGCTTTGCAACAAAGCGCCAACAATGCCGCTCATCCCGATAATATTTTCGGCTATGGCATTCCCAATGTGATGAAGGCTTTCAACCTTTTAAAGTAAGCGAGAAAATATGAACGCTGAAGAAGTTGTAGAATATCTGCATGGCAAAGGCATTAAGCCCACCACCAATCGCATCCTGGTGGTGAAGGCCATGCATCAAGAGGCGCGTCCGCTCACATTGTCTGATTTGGAGAATATTATGCCCTTGATGGACAAGTCTAGCATATTCCGTGTGCTTACGCTCTTTCAGCAGAATGATGTGGTACATACTTTCGAGGATGGCCGAGGTATGCTTAACTATGAGTTATGTCATCATGAGGGTGTGTGTAATCATTCTGATGGTCATTCCCATTTCTATTGCGAACAATGTCAGCGTTCTTTTTGTCTCGACCATACGCGTCTGCCAGAATTTCATCTGCCCGAGGGATTTTCCGTACATTCTGTGTCGTTGGTGATTAAAGGCACGTGTGCCGAATGTGCCAAGAGGGGTAGCAAGGCAGAGTAGAGACCTCTTCTTGCCTCAATGGGTATATTCTCCCCTTATCTAGTAGGGTATATTCTTCTATATAGTTAGAAAATGTATTTACCTATTTAATAGTTGGCCCCATTTGGGGGAAAGGGGACATTTTAGAGTTCCCTTACGTTTCCATACTTTTATCTAGCGTTTTTCAGAATAGCTATCCACCATCTATGTACAACGATCCATTTATCTCTTCCCCCTCTCAGCATCCAGATGAAGTGGCACGTCCAGCAGCCGTGTCTCTTTTTGAACTCAATAGTATGGTGCGTGCAGCTTTGACTCACACGCTAAGGGATTGCTATTGGATTGTAGCGGAAATTAGCGAACTCCGTGTGGCAAGCAATGGGCATTGCTATATGGAACTCGTGCAGAAGGACGAATATAGTGGCGGACTTGTGGCCAAGGCGCGAGCAAACATTTGGCGTCAAAACTATCCGATGCTTAGTAGTCTCTTCCTTCGTGTAACAGGGCAGCGACTTGATGCAGGAATGAAAGTGATGCTCGGGGTGACCATTACTTTTCATGAACTTTACGGATATTCGCTCAATGTGATAGACATTGAACCTTCCTATACACTTGGTGATTTGGCTCGTCAGAGGCAGGAAATACTTCGTCAGCTAGAGGAAGATGGTGTGCTAGAACTCAATAAAGAACTTCCTTTGCCGCGAGTGATACGTAATGTGGCTATCGTGTCGAGCGCTTCGGCTGCAGGCTATGGCGACTTTTGCAATCAACTTCAGCAGAGTGGCTTCTTTTTTAACGTGAAGTTATTCGCTGCCGTTATGCAAGGCGATAAGGTGGAACAAAGCATTCTCTCTGCGCTCGATAAAGTGCTGGCAGATGATGAAGATTGGGACGTGGTGGTGATTATCCGCGGAGGAGGTGCAAGTACTGATTTACATGGATTTGACACTTATCTCCTAGCAGCTACTGTAGCGCAGTTCCCGATTCCTGTGCTGACAGGGATAGGCCATGAGCGCGACGATACAGTGATTGACCTCGTGGCCAACACTCGACTCAAAACGCCTACCGCTGTGGCGGCCTTTCTCATTGATAGCCGACAGAATGAAGTAGGTCAGCTTCAATTCTTGATACAGCGGCTTCAGCAAGCAGTGGAACAACGTTTATTGCAAGAGCGTAACAGAGTGGATGCGTTGAATCGAGACATACGTTATGGCGCTTCAGTGGTAACAGAGCAAGAGAAAGGGCAATTTCAGCAACTTGTACATCGCTTTGAGCTATCCTCCTCACGCTATGCGAGCAGTCAGCGCGAAAGACTTCTTCGTCTCCGTTCGCGCCTAGAAATATTGACCGACAGAAACTTGCAAATGGCACACCATGAATTGCTGCCCTACGAAGCTCGCATTCATACGGCCGTGCGTAATCTGTTTCTCGCTTATCATCATAAACATGATATGTTAGAACGTAGTATTCAGTTGGCTTCGCCTGAGCGTATTTATGCCATGGGCTTCAGTATCGCTTCGTGTCAGGGGCGCGTAGTGAAGTCGGCTAGGCAGTTGAAGCCAGGCGATGTGTTGCTCACAACCTTCCAAAATGGTTGTGTGACGAGTATCGTCGATGGCGATTCCCAAAATACTTAGCATCCACTGTGTGCGTGGTCGCCATAATCCCCCAAAATAGCTCCTATATATAAATAGGAAAGTCTGCATAACCAATAGAATTTCTTACCTTATCTTATCGTGGCAAAGAAGACAATGAAATACGAGGAAGCCATGACGCGCCTCGAAACTATCGTTCAGGGTTTTGAACAGAATACCCTAGAACTCGATCAGCTCACTGCTCAGCTTGCTGAAGCGCAGGAGCTTATAAAGTTTTGCAACGCAAAGTTGCAACAAGTAGAAACAGATGTAAAGAAACTACTCGAAGATGAGCAAGAATAAACTGGCAAAGTTTGCCGACATGGAGAGTTATCCTCACGTGTTTCAAGTCCCCAATGTGGCTACCGACATCACGCCTTTCCCACTGAAAGGTCGATGGAACGAAGACTTTTTCCACAATTCTCACCCCATCGTATTGGAGTTAGGTTGTGGACGCGGTGAATATACTGTGGGTCTTGGACGCCTTTTCCCCGATAAAAACTTTATCGGGGTGGACATTAAGGGAGCACGTATGTGGACGGGAGCCACAGAGTCGCTTCAAGAAGGCATGAGCAATGTGGCATTCCTTCGCACACACATCGAGTTTATTGATCGCTTCTTCGCTCCTGGCGAAGTGGCTGAGATTTGGCTTACTTTCTCCGATCCACAGATGAAGAAGGTTACAAAGCGACTTTCCTCTACCTATTTCATGGAGCGTTATCGTCGCTTCCTCAGCGATGGTGGCCTAATACATCTCAAGACGGATAGCAATTTCCTCTCTACCTATACGGGCTATATGGTGGAAAAGAATCATTTGCCTGTAGATTTTCGCACAGATGATCTTTATCATACACTCGCTGCAGAAGAGGACGAGGAGGTGAAGCAAATCCTCGGTATTCAAACCTACTACGAACAGCAGTGGATTGCTCGTGGACTTACCATCAAGTATCTCAAGTTTCATCTTCCGCAGGAGGGTGAACTCGTAGAGCCAGAAATGGAGATAGAGCTTGACGACTACCGCAGCTACAATCGTTCAAAGCGAAGCGGACTCGCCACTAGTAAATAAATCCCTTTAAAGTCAAAGGACACACATATAACATAGTAATAATGACTACTCAAAACGAGCATATAGAGGGCGGTGAACTCATTCACCTTTACCCCAAACTTATCATGGACGCACTCAAGCAAGTGCGCTATCCTGGAAATGGAAAGGATCTTGTAGAAAACGAGATGATTGAAGATGATCTCCGCATCGACGGTATGCATGTATCGTTCTCCATCATCTTTGACAAGAGTACTGATCCCTTCATGAAGTCGGTCGTCAAATCGGCTGAAGCAGCTATTCATACTTACGTGGACAAGCGTGTAGCAGTAGAAATCAAGACGAAAAGCCGTCAAGCAGCACGTCCCGAACCAGGCAAGATGCTTCCGCAAGTGAAGAATGTCATTGCGGTAAGTTCGGGCAAGGGCGGAGTTGGCAAGAGTACTGTGGCTGCCAACTTAGCCGTATCTTTGGCCAAGTTAGGTTATAAGGTGGGACTCCTCGATGCCGACATCTTCGGTCCGTCAGTACCTAAGATGTTCCACATGGAGGCCGAGAATATCTTTGCCGAGATGAAAGATGGACGTCAAGTGCTCATCCCTGCGATGAAATATGGAGTAAAGATCTTAAGCATCGGCTTCTTTGTTAATCCCGATACTGCCACACTTTGGCGTGGAGGTATGGCCTCAAATGCGTTGAAGCAGCTCATAGCAGATACCGATTGGGGAGAACTCGACTATTTTGTTCTTGATACTCCTCCTGGAACGAGCGATATTCATCTTACTCTGCTTCAAAACCTCGCCATTACGGGTGCTGTCATCGTTAGCACGCCGCAGGCAGTTGCTTTGGCTGATGCTCGTAAGGGCATTGATATGTATCGCAATGAGAAGGTGAATGTACCCATTCTTGGTATGGTAGAAAATATGGCATGGTTTACGCCCGCCGAACTTCCTGAGAATAAATACTATATATTCGGGCGTGAGGGTGTGAAGCGCTTGGCCGACGAAATGGGGGTACCTCTGTTAGGACAAATTCCCATTGTGCAGAGTATATGTGAAAGTGGTGATGAGGGAGAACCCGCTGCTGTAAAGGATAACACCATGACTTCGCTTGCTTTTAGCTCATTAGCGGAAGCTGTGGTGAAAGCCACGGAGAAGAGAAATGCCACTTTGCCAGAAACGGAAATTGTTGCGATGAATAAGAAATAATAAGGATGCAGGGGATGATGACTAACAGGTAAGCATGTCGAGAGAATTTATAGAATTTGATGTAGAACGTTGTTCCCTCCATCATCCTAGCTTATCCCTGCCTCGTTATCTCATCGATACCCATTAAACAGAAAAAAATATGCTAAAAATAGGAGATAAAGTACGTTTCCTGAATGATGTAGGAGGCGGAACAATTAGTGGTTTCCAGGGAAAGGATATCGTGCTAGTAGCCGATGAAGATGGTTTTGAAATTCCCACATTGGCCTCGGAGGTCGTGGCAGTGGAAACCGATGACTATAACATAGCCAAAGTCATTGCAGGAAAGAAGAAAAAGAAAGAAATCGACCAACAGCAGCCTACCTCAGTAAAGAATGCACTCGCCGTGAGTGATGACGATGAAGAAGAGGAAGAAACGGATCTAGCCGATAAGGAATTGACTTATCGGCCAATGGCTCAAGAGCGTCGCGGGGCTAATGAACTCAATCTTTTCCTTGCTTTTGTCCCACGCAATGCAAAAGCTCTGTCTGACTCTTCCTTCGATGTATATCTAGTCAACGATTGTAACTATTATTTCCACTATAGTGTCTTTACTTACGACGGCCGTGCTTGTAATCTTCGTCATGAAGGAGAGGTGGCGCCTAATACAAAGGTGCAACTAGAAGAACTTCAGCGCAATCGCATTGAAGAATGGCAGCGAATAACCATACAGACGCTAGCTTTCAAACGCGATAAAGTATTCTTTCCGAAGCCTGCTTTCAGTGTCAATGTGCGTGTGGATGGTACGAAATTCTTCAAACTTCACTGCTTCCATTCTTCCGATTTCTTCCATGAGCCGACGCTAATCTACGACATTGTGAAGAATGATCATGCTGCTCGCTCCATGTTTGTTGATGCAGACGAATTACAAGAAGCTATGCAGACGCCCGAGGAACAGATGCATCCGCAGGTAATGCGTGTATCAGCTGCCGAGAGACGTGCTGCGCAGAAACAAGATCGTAATGCAATCTTAGAAATAGATCTTCATGCTGATGAATTGCTCGACACGTTGGCAGGTCTGGAACCTAGAGATATCTTAGAGTATCAGCTCAAAGTGTTCCACGAAACGATGCTTGAGCATATCAAAGAGCGTGGTCGACGCATCGTTTTTATCCATGGTAAGGGAGAGGGTGTGCTTCGCAATTCCATTATCAAGGATCTTCGCACCAATTTTAAGCAGTGTCAATACCAAGATGCTTCTTTCCGTGAATATGGTTATGGCGCAACGATGGTGACGATCTAAAGCCCATACTCTTGCTAACTAGATGGAGGAAAAAAGCATGTTCGGCAACCATCGAAACGCTTTTGAATAAAAGAGTCCTCGCATTGGCTGCAAGGCGGTAAAAAATCTTTTATAAATAGTATAATAGGCGATGCTATTAAGCGTCGCCTATTGTAGTTAAACCCCAATTCCTCACTCAAGAGTCAGAGAGATTAGCCATTCTTAGCATCCCTCAAATACTTCTGCGTTTTCATTTATTGTGGGGAATGCTGGATAGTTTGAGGGGATAGAGCTATCATCGTCAGAGGAGGGAGGAGTAGGTACATCTTCTAGTATCTTAAAGGCTTTGGCCGGTTTAAGACCAGGATGTCGGAAATAGGTTATTTTAATGCCCGTAAGAAGCACGCATTTGTGTAATAGTTCGGGATGATCTTGTAAGTTGAGACCTTGACGCACTGCCGAATTATTGGGAAGTTGTACAGCGGCAAAAAGCGCATCTTTACTTGCAGAGGATACGCTACCGCTAGATCTAGAAAGTTCATTCTCTAGCGAAGACGCATTTTGATTGGGATAAGGCTCATCAGCTACCACAATATTAGAGGCTACAGCATCCTCGGCCGAGAAAGTAGGAGATGAAGCGTTCATGGCCGACATGTATCCCACAATGTAACATCGTAAAACCACTTTGGTGCTGTCTTTCGCTTCATTGAGCGTGGCCACGGTTAACGTATCTGTAGGATTCTCCGATGTATTCGTATCATTGGGCAAGGTAGAAGTATCTTCTGTCTCTTCTAGAACGATATCGCCGCATGAGAAGAACAGAAAGGGAAGAATGACAAAGAGATATAATGCGTGTCTCATAGAGAAGGAATTTATATATGGTGTGTTTTAATTGAGGCTAATATCTTGTTTTGTGGTATAAATTTGCTTATTCTTTCCTATCTATATCTGTTTAGTGCTCCATTTTCCCCAGCGCATGTAGCTCCATGAGAGAATGAAAGAGAAAAAGTTGTACACAAATTCGCTAGCCCAGCAGAGAGGCAATGAAACTCGTAACATAAAAATGGCCACGACAACATAGATGGTGTAGAAGAAGAGCGAAACAAACTCGAAGCGAAGAGCCATATGTGTGTTTCCTGTTCCACTCACGGCTGCGAGGAATATTTGTGCTGGAACGGTAAAAACGTAGGATGCAAGAAGCACGTAGAGTGCATCGTGTCCTGTGTGAAGCAGAACGGGGTCGGCCGAAAATATGCTCATAAACTGCATGGGGAATAGGGCAATGATGAGCAGAATAGGAATGAGAATCAAAAAACAGAGCAAGTTGGTACGTTTGAGCATATTTCCTACGGAATCAGCATCGCGACTTCCCATAAGGTTGCCCACTAAGGTACAGGCTGTAGAGGCGAAAGCCATTACTGTCATGAATGTGAAAGCGGAAATACTGCGTAGTATGTTGGTGGCAGCTAGATAGTGTTCGCCTAAGTGTTCCACACTGACGAAGAAGATAAACCACGTAGAGAGGGAAAGGAAATTCTGCACCATGGTCCAAACGCTGATGCCTAAGATGCGCCATAGAAGATGGAAGTGTAAGCGTGGCAGTATGTGCAGTCCATAGCGTTGGTAAGGAATGTGTCGGCGCGTGTGTAAAATGTAGAAAAGTGTAGATACACCCTCGGCCAAACTACTGCCTATAGCTGCACCCGCAATGCCCAGTGCGGGCAATCCGCAATGGCCAAAGATGAGTAGATAGTTGAACAGAACGTTGCTCGCCACCATTACCGCAGAGTTGAGCGTAAGAGTGCGCGTGTGCGTGGTTGCTACGTAGAAGGCGCGAAACATTAGGTTGACAAAGGCAAAGAAGAATCCTATCACGCGCCAATGTAAATAAGCATTGGCAGCATGAAACACTTCCTCCGAACGGATGATGTGTCCTAAAATCCATGGTGAACAAATTCTTGTTATGCCGAAGAGGAGTAAGGCGAGCAGTAAGAGAAAGACCAGACTATGGTAGAAAATACTTCCTATCTGTTGCACCTTTCCTTCGCCATTGCGGCGCGCCATGAGAATCTGAGCTCCCATGCTGAAGCCTAGTCCTATCATAAACACCGTAGCGTAGAAAACACCTCCGAGCGCAGAAGCCCCCAATTCTATCTCGCCTACTCGGCCGAGAAAGGCCGTGTCGGTCATGCCAATGAGCTGCTCCATAAGGCTGCTTATCAGAATGGGGTAGGCAATGTGACCTATTTGAGAATAAGAGATGGTGCGCATGGGAGGGAAAAGTGTTTGAAGAGAGGAAAAGTGTACAATTCAAAAAGACTGGTGACCAAGCCCTATGGGTGGTAGTAGAATATAAGGAATAAAAGGGAAAGTTCCAAAAAAGGCTGTGTTGACGATTGATAACCGGCAACACAGCCTTGTAAAAATCACTTGGGAATGAGAGATGTTCCTTTTGTTGAGAATATGCTCATCTCTCAGCCATTGTAGTAGTCATTACTTAATCTTCTTTTCAGCCTTAGCAATCTGGGCCTTAGCCTTAGCAGCGGCCTTGTCGTAAGCAGCCTGAGCCTTAGTGGTGGCAGCAGCGTTGCCGCTCTTCTTGGCAGCCTTCACGTCGTCGTAGAGCTTCCAGAGGTTGAATTTGCTTGTAGCTTCCTTCTGGATGGCAGTCACCTTGTTAGCGTAAGCTTCAGAGGCAGCCTCATCGGCAGCCGAAGCGTAAGCGTGGCGGTAGCCCTTCTCCTTGTTCCAAAGTCCGCGAGTAAAGTCGGGGAAAGAAACGCTAGCGAAGTTGTTGTCCATAGAGATAGCACCAAGTTCGGCGATAGAGCACCATTCAGCGAGGTCGTATACGTCCATGTCTAGAGGCAGACCATTCTGGAGACAGTAAATTAAGCGGGCGCACATGATGAAGTCCATACCGCCGTGACCACCTACCTTCTTAGCCAATTCACCGAACTTAGCCAAGATGGGGCTTTCGTATTGCTTCTCGAGGGCAGCCTTCTCGCTTTCGGGCATGAAGCTGTGTGAGGAGAGGTTGTCTACCTTGGGCTTGTGGCCAGAAGCTGAGAGTTGCTTGCTGTCTACGGCATATCCTTCCACGGGATATTTGTTAGCAAAGCCTTTTGTACCAGTGAGCTGATAGAGACGGTTGTAGGGCTGAGGATTCATCACGTCGTGCTGCAATTCAATCACCTTGGCATTCTCTGTGCGAATCAGTGTGGTAGTGTGGTCGCCATTGCGGAAGTCGTTACAAGGCTTGCCTGTCTTCTTCTCTACCAATTCCTTGCCGTGAACGCTCTTTGTGTCCATTGCTACGAGGGTCTTCATGCGGTCGCCACGGTGAATGTCGAGTGCTTGTGCCACAGGGCCAAGGCCGTGAGTAGCGTATACGTCGCCGCGGTTTTCGCGGTTGTACTTCAAGCGCCAGCCGAGTTGTTCGGGGTCTGATCCATCGGGGTTCTTCCAATAGTAATCCCAAAAGTCGTCAAGATTATGAATGTAGGCACCTTGTGCGCGGATGATTTCGCCGAACACACCATGTTGAGCCATGTTGAGGGTACGCATTTCAAACCAGTCGTAGCAGCAGTTCTCAAGAATCATGCAGTTCTTCTGCATTTTCTCAGAAAGGTTGACAAGCTTCCAGCATTCTTCCAAGTTCATGGCCGAGGGAACTTCGTCGGCTACATTCTTGCCATGCTGCAAAGCGCATTCTGCTACGGGGAAGTGGTGAGCCCAGTCAGTAGCTACGTATACAAGGTCAATGTCGGGACGAGCGCAGAGTTCTTTATAGCCTTCAGCTCCTGAATAAATGGCTGCAGGGGGCAGACCTGCTTTCTTTAGATAGCCTTGGCATGCTTCTGCACGTTCGGGCACGTAGTCGCAAAGAGCTACTACTTCAACGCCAGGAATTACGCAGAAATTTTCTACAGCACCAGGACCACGCATACCTAGTCCTACGAGGCCAATACGTACCTTCTTAATCTTAGGGAGTTTCAGACCGAGTACATCCTTCTGTCCTGCAGGACGAGCGGGAGTTTCGATTTCGATGCTACCTTTGTTCCAATGCCACTTCGTAGATGGAGAAAGTGACTGTGCCTGTGCCATGTTGGTGCCCAATGATAGCAGGGCAGCAAAGGCAAAGGCCATACATTTTACCATTTTCATAGAATAATGTAGATAGGTTTATAGAGTTATAAATATTTTGTCGTTTGGGTTGAGCGCCTTATAAGGAAGGCTTTAATGCAATGGCACTAGCCTTGATGAAATGTGCAGTGTGTAAACGACTTATAATGCAAGGCAAAATTAGTATAAACTTTAAAAGCAGGCAAATATTTTCTCAACTTTGTTGTGCTTATGCAGTATATTCATTCGTTTTTATCATAGACGGGTGTAACCCAGTGCGTTCATCATGAGTGATGATACCGATTTGTAAGAGGCATTGTATTAAGTAGGGAACGAATTGCTTGAGTTCTTTTTTTGCATAAACTCGTATGCTATATGTGGATGAATACGTAAGGCAATGCTATTTCTCTTAATCTCCCATTCCTATCACAAGAAAAGCCATAGGTACAGATCTTCTCGGTCTGTGCCTATGGCTTAAAAGGGCTAAGTGCGCTAAGTGATGCGCGCTAATTGCGTGAGAATTTAGATTACATACGCTCGTGGAACGAACGAGAGATTACCTCAAGCTGATGTTCTCGTGAGAGCTTTACGAAGTTTACGGCATAACCGCTCACGCGGATGGTGAGTTGAGGATACTTCTCGGGGTGTTCCATAGCATCTTCAAGCATTTCGCGATTGAGCACGTTTACGTTGAGGTGGTGGGCACCCTTAGTAAAGTAGCCGTCCATCATTGTAACGAGATTCTCCACACGCTCTTCGGGAGTGCGACCGAGGCTTTGGGGCACAATGCTGAATGTGTTGGAAATACCATCCTGTGAGTCGCGATAGCGGAGTTTTGCAACTGAGGCAAGTGAAGCCACTGCACCGCTCTTATCGCGTCCGTGCATGGGGTTAGCACCTGGTGCGAAAGCTACACCCGCAGCACGGCCGTCGGGGGTAGCACCTGTCTTCTTACCATACATCACGTTGGAGGTGATGGTCAGGAGCGAGAGCGTAGGCTGAGCGTTCTTGTAGACGGGGAGCTTCTTGAGTTCTTCGTCGAAGTAGTATACGAGGTCCACGCCAAGGTGGTCTACACGATCGTCGTTGTTGCCGAAGCAGGGAAATTCTCCATCGATGTCGAAGCCTTCTGTCAGTCCGATATCGTTGCGCTTAGCTGTCACCTTGGCATACTTGATAGCCGAAAGTGAGTCAATGGCGATAGACAGACCTGCTGCACCATAGGCAATGTTGATGGCGGGGTTGGTGTCGATGAGCGCCATCTGAGCCTTCTCGTAGTAGTACTTGTCGTGCATGTAGTGGATGATGTTCATTGCATCGTTGTAGATACGAGCAATCTGCTTGAGCACGAGCTTGTAGTTCTTGAGCACTTCGTCGTAGTTAAGTACATCCGAAGTCAGCGTGGGAATGCCTTCTAGCATCACGGTACCCGTCTTTTCGCAGCGTCCGCCGTTAATGGCGAGGAGCAAAGCTTTAGCCAAGTTGCAACGAGCTCCGAAGAATTGAATTTGCTTACCAATAGCCTGATAGCTCACGCAGCAAGCAATTCCGTAGTCGTCGTTGCCGCGTACTTCGCGCATCAGTGTGTCGTTTTCGTATTGGATAGACGAGGTGTCTACGCTCACCTTGGCGCAGAAATCTTTCCATCCCTCGGGAAGTTCAGGGCTCCACAGCACAGTGAGGTTGGGCTCTGGTGAAGGACCGAGGTTGTAAAGCGTCTGGAGGAAACGGAAGGAAGTCTTCGTAACTTTCAGTGTGCCATCGTTGAAGCGTCCGCCTAGCGATTCTGTTACCCATGTGGGGTCGCCAGCAAAGATCTCGTTGTAAGCATCCATGCGAAGGTGGCGCACCATGCGGAGTTTCATTACAAATTGATCAATGAGTTCCTGTGCAAAAGTTTCATCGATGAGGTTGTGCTTGAGGTCGTGCTCGATGTAGATGTCGAGGAAAGAAGATACATTGCCCAACGACATGGCAGCACCATCTTGCTCCTTCACGGCTGCAAGGTAAGCCATGTACACCCACTGTACGGCTTCTTGAGCATTTTGTGCGGGGCGTCCGAGTTCTAAGCCATAGTATTCGCCCATAACCTTCATTTCCTTGAGTGCCTTAATCTGTTCGGCGACTTCCTCGCGCAAACGGATGCGCGCATCGGTCATGGGACTACCGATAGCACGTTTGTCGGCTTCTTTTGCTTCGATGAGGCGGTCAATGCCATATACGGCCAAACGGCGATAGTCGCCAATCACGCGTCCACGTGCGTAGTTGTCGGGAAGCCCGGTGAGGAAGCCCAGTGAACGGAAGCGACGGATTTCTTCGGTGTAAACGTCGAACACTCCGTCGTTGTGGGTCTTGCGGTAGTGAGTGAAGATATCTTTCACGTGCTCATTGACAGGGTGGCCCTGCTGTGCGCAAGCTTTTTCCACTACCTTAATGCCGCCGAAGGGCTTGATAGCACGTTTCAGAAGTTCGTCGGTCTGCAAGCCAACAATGAGTTCGTTGTCTTTATCAATGTAACCAGCTTTGTGCGAAGAGATGGTCGAAACAGTGTCGGGGTCGAGCGAGCGTACACCGCCGTTGGCACGTTCCTCTTCGAGTGCCTGCAAACAGATGTTCCACAGTTTGCGTGTGCGTTCGGTAGGTCCAACGAGGAAAGACGCGTCTCCTTCATAAGGAGTAATGTTGCGCTTTACGAAGTCGGTCACGTTGATTTGCTCTTTCCAAGGTCCTTCGATGAAGTTCATTGTAAAAATGGGGTTTAGAGTTATAAAAGCATATTGTCTTCGTGCTCTTACACTAGGCTTTGTGGCTCGTGCAGTGGGCAGAAGAACAATAATGTGAATTCAAATGTGTGAGTAGTTGTAGAATAAAAGCTTGCTAATGTTCGTGTAAGCTTGTCTGAGTGTCTGTGTTTCTACGTGCAAAGGTACGATTTATGCGTCATACTTGCAAAAAATCAAGCAGATATTATTAACTATTTTGTAATAAATACAATGTTTGCGTAGCCGACTTTGCAGTTCGTGGAAATGCTCGTGATGAGTGTTATTATGCGCGCACGATATGAATTTATGTTCCCATTTAATGCCCCAATTCTCGAGGCATCTCTACATGTTCCGAGAATGTCAATCTTCGAAGAATATTCTGTTGGTACAGGAATGGTTCTCTGTGCTTACAAGAGTTGTCGTGTGAGAACACTTAGCCTCCCATATATAGGCGGTAAGCCTAACTGTAATACCTTCTATCTTGATTACTAATTGCTAAGGACAATCACCTTGATATAGTCTTTTAGACGGAATGGACCTTTGCGATACCCACCTTGCGAATCGTTGACGAGCAACAATGTTCGTCGGCCATCGTTTAGTGTTCGACCAAGACACATACCCTCGTAGTTGGCAAAGTTGAGATGGAATGGTTGTACCTGTGTGGTCCAGTCGGCTAGGAGGTGCTTGTCAAGGAAAAGGTTGGGATCCAGTGTCTTTAAGTCAGTATTGCTATCTATCTGTTCGCTCTCTTGTGGATTCACCCAAAAGAGTTTACAGCGTGCAGTGCTGCTTAGGCCCCCATGTGTCACGTTGGCTTCACGTTCCAAGATGAGTAGACGTCCATCGGGTAGGGGCGCCATTTCTGACACACCATAGACGTAAATCTTACCAAAGTCGGAAGATTGCCCTCGGTCCATCCGGTAGGCATACTGCGCCACAGGTTGCAAATTGTCATCGAAAGCTTGCAGTCGGAGTAGATTTTGTGCTTCAGGATGTGCTTCGCTAGCAGCGGGCCCGTCGGAAAGTAGGGTGCTTTCCGTAGTGGTCCAAAAGCGATGGGCATGGGCGTCATAGCATAGCGACTCAAAGCCATAGTTGTTTATGATGTTCTGGCGCGAGAAAATCTGTGGTACATTGAGTTCGCGTCTCGTGGGCTGACCATTCATGTTATATTCGAGGATACGCTGGTCGCCTTCACCGCTAATGAAGAGGGTGCCCTTTGGGGCAAAGAAGGCAATTCCTTCGCAGTCGCGCATGGAACGCCCGTCGGCATTGACTTTGGGATGGCTATTTCCTTGGAAACTTTCCATATACACCTGGGTAACTTCTCCTGTCGTAGCATTCTGATCGATGCGGAAGATGAAGAAACCATCAGCGGGTGTATCGTCGCTCACCAAGGCATATCGATTGCCGCCTAGCGAAGTGATGCCACTATAGCTAGAGGTACCAATACCCCATTTAGAGAGTGACACCTGTTTGAGTTCACGAGCCGTCTGTGCTGCCACATTGAGTGAAGCGCTAATGGTGAGTAGGGCGAGAAAGGTTCGAATGTTCATAGGCGTGGTAGTTTTATATTTTATGGGATGTTGCTCCCTAATATGCTACTCGTCGAGCAAAAGGTCCATAACCATAGGCTGAGCTGCCATAAACATTGCAGCAAGTCCGCCAGGCGTGACAATACTTTCGGGCTTTTCATTCGTGAGACGTACTCGGCCATTCTCTACGATGTACCAACCATTATTCTCGGGGATGTCGAGGTCGCCTTCCACACCGATATGGAGTTGGAATCCAGGATTGGGAGTGGCAATGGCTGAAAGGAAGCGCGGCACGTTGATGACGCGCGCCATGGCATAGGGTATAGAGCCTTTGAGCGAACCGGGCAAGCAGAATCGTCGATACACTTTATCCACTTCACAATGGCGACATAGATAATCTACGAAAGCAGCGCGCGTGGCCGTCTCCGTGATTGCCAACGTGCGGATGTACACACGGCCGTTGGGCTCTTTTACTGCCAGGCAGAATCCCACCAAGCGGCGCTTACGATGAGCTACGAGCACGTATCCATTCTCAATGTCGGCATCCTCAAGGGCTGCAAAGAAGTCATTTTCCGATGGGTGTACCATGAAAGGCAAATCGCTGGTAAGTCGGCGGTAGAATACGTAGAGTTCGTTTGCCCATTCATCGGGTTCAGACACCTCTATCTTGCTAAAGTCGCCATCGTTGGTGACGTCGAGAGGAAGTTCTTGGCGATAGACGGAAGTCCAAAAGGATCCATGTTGCGGTTTTTCGTAGAAGTGGCGATTGTCTTCGCCATCGGGCACGAGAAAACTCAGTGTGGCGCCTTGATTGAATAGTCGGCGGTGGGCTTCGTGTATAAGGTTGGAGGCATAGCCCTTGCCCCGATACTGAGGCAACGTGGCAAGTCCTGAGATGTAGCCGGCGCGATGTACGGAGCCATAGAACGTCATACGGTAGGGGATGAGCTGCATAGCAGCCACTACGTGGCCATCGTGACGGATGGTGAGGTTGTCCTCATCGGTATATTTCTCTTCAAAGTATACGTCCATGAAGTCTTCTGAATCATGGAAACACGTGCGCCAAAGGTCGCGCGTTTGTTGCTTGATTTCTTCGGGTGAAAGGAGCATGGTGTGTTCGCGGTTATTATAGAGTCGTGTTGGTGAGAGTGGTTAGCGAGTAGTGTGAGATTGTTGTCGTATTACTCTGTTGACCTCTCTGTATGTCACCAAAGGGTTTTATCTATGGGGTATGAGGACGTCTTCCTCACTAAAAAAAAACTGTATACCATCTCAGTGAAGGGTCGGCAGATGTTTGGTGGTGACGGTATATTTGTGGAGTAGCAATTCGGGATGGTAGGATAGTTTGGAATGACGTAGGCCTTCTATGCCGAGGTCTTCTTCACGATTGAGGTAGATAAATTGTTCGGGCAGGGAACGAGCGAAGTCACGATTAATTGTGGCGAATGCCCCCTCAAAACTAGTATCGGCTTTCTCGGCGCAAACGTCGAAGGTGTCGGAATTGATGGGAGCACCATAGGTGAAAGCAATAATCTTTCCGTCTACGCGAATCACACCACCGCGGCCTTCGAGTTCTGCCCAATGGTCGAACACAGTCTGCATGGCGCAGCGTTCAGATTCATAGGTGAAGTCGCCTGCATCTGTCTCCTTAGTCTTCTCTTGTGCCCAGAGGGTGTCGAGGCGTAGACATTCATCGAAATGACTAGGATTGAGAGATTCGAATGTGTAGTCGGGATGAGCGGCAGTGAAGCGATTGACGAAGTTGCGCTTTGCTTGTAGTTTCTTGCCTGATAGCGTGGCCAATTTAGTGCGGAGGTAGAGATAGTCTGTAAAGTTGCGGTCGGCCGAGGCGTAAAAGCATCCTGGCATGGCAGCATCAAGCATGGCAAACGATCGTTCGCAAACATCAAACATGAGAAAAGGATGTCCCTGTTGTTCGGAGTCAGCAATGAGTTCTTGCATAATGGCTTTCCAATCACCTTGGCCAATGGGTGACATGTAGGCATTGTGTCCGTCGGCCTTGAATCGAAACAGAAGCCATCCCTTGTGGAGTGCCACCTCTGTGTGGTAGAGGAAGCTCCAACTGATGAGGTTGATGAAACTTAGGTTGCAGTCGCGGTTATCGGTCGGGTACACGCTCTGTACGATGATGTCTTTGTCGGCAAGCGTGAGCGGATGGAAAGGTATCATAGCTAGTGAGGTGTGTTGGAGAGGAGAGAAAAAGGACTGGTTAGGGAGTGAAAGGAAAAGTCATTGTCTGCGGTCCACTGAACGTGTTTATCGTGAGGCGAAGGGAGTCGGTGTCTACGCGGAGCAACGATTGCAAAGGACGTAGGGGAAGCGACAGAAATGTGTCGCGGGTGTAGTAGAGCGGGTCGCGATTCTGGTCGTGAATAAGTTCGACGCAGAGCGTACGTGTACCATTGGTATGGCGTACGAAGTCTGTTTGGTTAAATCCTAGATAGTGTACAGCTTGCGCTGTGCCTTGTATTGCAAGTCGCAGGTTGATGTAGTGGGCACCTTGCCAACAGGCGGTGAGCCCAACGGGGTCGGTCTTCGTATGCTCGGAAGCAATATGAGCCACTTTCGGGGTGAGCACATTGGCTCGTTGATGAAGCGTTACTTTTTCTCCTTCAAGGGTGAAAAGCGCTTGTATGCGATAAGTAGAGTCGGCCTTTAGCCCACCGATGGTCTGAGTCAGCGGAAGTTCCCTCCCATTGTCGAGCCCTATGCGCGAGGTACATCCCGAGCCATCGGCCGTGAGTTCGGCTAATGAAATTTGATAAGCGGGCTGTGGTGCTTCATCTTTGCTACAACTCGCAAGAGTGAGTAAAAGGACGATAGGAAGGACAAAATACTTCATTGCTTTTCTTCTTTGTATGAAGATTAAGTTTCGGGGGAAAAGTCGTTTGTAAAGCCCCCCTTTTGCCTTAGAGATTGAGTGAAGAGGGGGCTTAGCTCCTTATATGTACTCTTCTCATTAACTTACTTTCCGAGTGTTCATCCTTTTCTTCAACAGGTGAAACTACGATTTGTCAAGGCTTTTCAGATGATTGATGAGCGGATTGGCATACATCGTAAGAATGCGCTCTCGCAGGAATATTTCATCTTTATTGGGCAAATCTATAAGGGCAATACGTTGCTCAAGATAGGCTTCGAAGGAGGCCTTCTCGGTTTCGGTGTAATGTGTCGTGTAGTCCGTTGATTTATGGAGCAAATCAAGTGCAATGTAATTGTTGGCAAATAGCTCATAGCCCTGATGGATAGCTTTGTCTATGCGTTCGGCCACGGCTTTGAAAAATTCTCCTTTTGGTAAAGAGGCATATTTGTCAATCCATGTGTTAATGGGAGGGGCGATGCGGTAGACTACATGGCCTTTCTTACCAAAAATGCCCGTTTGCATATTGTCGAGATCTGCTTGTTGCGACTTCTTATAGGAGGCGTCGTCGCGCTTCTGCTGAAATTCCTTCGCCTTGAGGAAATCGCAAGGGTCGTACTCATACGATATCGTGAGTGGCGTGATGTTTAGCGATTTAAGTCTTTCTATCGGAGTGCCTTCGCCTCCCATGGCCATCATCTTGAGAATAGATTCTTGCGTACGATCGTTGGAATCCTTAGCACGTCCCTCCCGCTGCGCTATCCAGATGCCTTCTTGCTTCTCGTTTACGGCAAAGTGCATATATTCACTCATGCGCTTGCTAGACATTAGCATCTCACGCATGCTTACCGAGCGTTGTACGATGAAGGATTTGTTGAGGCGCACGAGCGTACGAATCCAAGGGAAAATGAGTAGGTTGTCGCCAATGGCTATCTCAATAGTGTTGTCAAATCCATTGTCGATGAGCAAGATGTCAAGCAGTGCGGAGTCGAGTACAATGTCGCGGTGGTTGGACACGAAAGTGTAGGCTGCCGTACGTTCCTGCGCAGGAATAGATGTAGCATCGAGCGTGAGGCTTGTGGCACATTGGGCTACGAGTTGCTTGATTAGAGGGTAAAAAAATGCTTTCTGTATCTCTAGACTATTCTTGCATGATTTTGCCTTGGCTTTCAGTGCTTCCAATGGAATGCCTTTGAAAAACGACTGGATGATGGAGCAGAAGCTAGAGTCAGCAAAGAGTTCATCGATGGCACCAGGAATCTCCTCGGGAAGAAGCGGGCGGATTGCGTCGAAATCGTGTATATTCATGGTGGAGAAGGTAGAATGGTTTGTGTGAGTATAAGGGGATAGATAGGAGATTACTCCTTAGCTAAGTTTGCCTTCGATAATCTCGCTCAATACATCTTTGATGTCGATACCAGCAGCGCGTACTTGTTGTGGAATGAAGCTAGTGGCGGTCATGCCTGGAGTTGTGTTGATCTCGAGCATATTGATTTGTTCCTTGCCTTTTTCGCCAGAGAGGATGTAGTCTATTCGAATGATGCCGTAGCAATTCAGTATCTTGTAAATGTGCTTGGTCATCTCGCTTACGCGTTGTGCTGTTTCAGGGGCAATACGAGCGGGTGTGATTTCATCCGACTTATTGTTGTACTTTGCATCATAGTCGAAGAACTCGTCATGCGTCACTACTTCGGTGATGGGGAAGGTGTATATTTCACCATTCTGCTTCTTGTAGCAACCACAGGTGATTTCCGTGCCACTCATCATCTTCTCTACCATCACTTCGTCGCTCTCTACCATTGCCTTCTCTATGGCGGCGCGCAGTGCATCGGCAAATTTTACCTTGGTTACGCCGAAACTAGAACCTCCAGCGTTGGGCTTAACAAAGCAAGGTATTCCTAGGCGCTCAGCAAGTTGCTTCTCTGTGTCGGTAGTCACAACATCACCCTTGCGGATAAGCATTGAGTCCGAAACGTGTATTTCGGGGAAGGAACGCAAGAAACTATTGAGCGCAAACTTATTGAATGTCATAGCTTCTACTAGCACTCCGCTAGTGGAATAGGGCATACCAATCATGTCGAAGTAGCCTTGTAAGAGACCATTCTCACCAGGTGTGCCGTGGATGGTGATATAAGCGAAGTCGAACTCGTGGCGGCCATCGGCTGCGGTAAACGAAAAGTCTTCGCGGTTGACATGGCAAGTTTCTTGGTCGTAAAGTACAGTCCAATTACCTGCTTTGATTTCTACAATGTAGCAGTTATACTTGTCTTTGTCCATGAAGGACAGAATACCTTCGGCTGAGCGGAGGGATACATCATGCTCAGAGGAGTCTCCTCCGGCTACAATGGCGATTGTACGTTTCATAACGGATATGTTAATCTTTTTTCGTAGATTCTTATTTTAGGGTGTTGCTATACATCGGTAGAATATAAAAACCAATTTTGTGTAGCCACCCTTTAAATGTGATTATTGTCCCTTGGTCTGTGCACTCTCTAGTAAAGTGTCCCACTTTTGTAGTAGAGCTGTCATATCGGTGGGCAGTTCGGTGGTGAAGTCCATTTCTTTGCCTGTCTTGGGATGTTTGAAGCCAAGGGTGCGAGCATGCAAGGCCTGACGCGGACAAGTGGCGAAACAATTACGGATAAAGCTGTTGTAGCTTCCCGAGGAATTTCCACGCAACACTTTGTCGCCTCCATAGCGCTCATCGTTGAAGAGAGGATGACCGATATGTTTCATGTGTACGCGAATTTGGTGAGTGCGTCCTGTCTCAAGAATGCATTCCACCAAGGTGACGTAGCCATAGCGCTTCAGCACTCGGTAATGAGTCACTGCACGTTTGCCAATCCCAGACTCGGGGGCAAATACGGCCATTTGCATGCGGTCGCGTGGATTGCGGGCAATGTTTCCTTCGATGCGTCCTTCGTCGTCAGTGAGGTTGCCCCATACGAGGGCATTGTAGCGGCGACGTGTGGTCTTATTGAAAAACTGTACACCAAGCTTCGTCTTTGCATCAGCTGTCTTTGCTACTACGAGTAACCCTGAGGTGTCTTTATCTATGCGATGCACAAGCCCCACAGCGGGATCATTAGGGTCGTATTTGGGATCGTCTTTTAGATGCCACGCAATAGCGTTGACAAGTGTACCTGTATAATTCCCGCATCCAGGGTGTACTACCAAGCCTGCAGGTTTATTGATAACGAGCAATTCGCTATCTTCGTATATGATGTTGAGGGGAATATCTTCAGCCTCTATCTTGTTTTCATATCTTGGCCGGTCGAGTAGGAGCGTCACAACATCGAAAGGCTTTACTCGGTAGTTGCTCTTGACGGGCCTGTCGTTTACGTGGATAAAACCTGCCTTAGCTGCTGCTTGTATGCGGTTACGCGATGTGTCGCGTAGGTGATCCATTAGAAATTTGTCTACGCGCAGTAATTGCTGTCCTTTGTCTGCCACTACGCGGTAGTGCTCATATAGCTCAGCTGATTCTTCACCTTCTTCATCGTCGTCGAGTTCGATGGCTTCAGCGCAGCTGCTTAGTGTATCTTGGTAATCGTTGGGGTCGATAATTTCTTCCAAAGTAGTGTTGTTAATAAGTGTGGGGCACAGAGTGCAAAGAAGTGTCGTAGATATAGGAATGGCGATGAAATATACAGCCTTGAAAGGTGTATTATTTCAGTTCTTTTTCGGAAGTGAAGTCTTCCTTGTACGATGAAGTGTTAGAACCCTCGTCGCTTCCGCCTCCGCTTTCATCGATGTAATCTTCATCTTTTTCGGGAGGTGGAGCGTTGAGAATGTAGTCTAGACTATCATTGCCATTATAGGTGTCGCTCACTCCGCCTTGACCTACCACAAGCGTGATAGGAGAAGTCACAGAAACTTTCGTTCCTGCCACGACATTCTTCCCATTCACCTTAATACCATATACCCAATCGGGATCACCAACGACATATTCCGTGGCGGCAAGTTTAAAGCCGAGTACACGTAGCTTGTCCTCTGCCTCGCGACGCGAACAATTATCAGCTACATCAGGGATAGCTATCTGGCGTGGCCCATTTGCATTGATAGTGAGATAAATAATGCGCCCGGGCTTCACTTTTTCGCCTGACTTAATGCTCTGCTCCAACACAGAGAATGGAGCTGCATTGTATACATAGCCAGTGTCTGTCACTTCCATCTTGAGCCCCATTGCTTTAAGTTTCTTCTCAGCAACGCTTTGATCCATGCCACATACATTGGGCACTACCACTTCTTCTCCGTGGTGGGTATAGATATGGATAAAGATGAGTGAGGCAATGCCTAGTATGATAGTGGTGACTACAATGCCCAAACAGTTGCCGAACAAAACTCGGCTGAATATCTTCTTGAAAAAATCGGAGATAGTCATACTCTCTTGCTTCATTTAGGTTAGGGAGAAGGCTGCTTCCGCTTTTTCCTTAAAGCTGCTGCCGTTCGTTCCTTTAAGTGGCAAAGGTAGTATAAAAATGGCTACGCTGCCCTATTTTAGCCTTGTTTTTTTAATGCTTCTTGCGAAATGTCTATCTAACGCTTGTTGTGTAAGTAAAAACGAATAATTGCATGGGCGCTTGTCAAACACATGACGATAGTCAACGCTTCAACGTACGATGTAAAATCAATCGAGAATGGTGAACGATATAACGTGCGTACAAAATACAATAAATACATGAGAAACGAGTGACCCATCTATCCACAGAGTCGTGACCATAAAAGGAGTCTTATCTTAATCCATTTTATTGGGGACAGGAATATTTCCTGTTGTATGATGAGAAGAGTGACTTACATGTTGTTCGTAGATGTACGTCTTTCCGTTCACAGATGGGCATCTTCCCGTCGTTCAACGCCCAGTGACTGCTTTACCGCTGCCGAGCGGTAGCGCTACCACAGGCCTGTGGTAAAGCTACCACTGCCGTGCGGTAAAGCTACCACAGGCCTGTGGTAAAGCGCTCAATGCTCAACGAACGATGGGTAAGTCTTCAAAGAGGAACGAAATAACCTAGGTTTTAGCGTGGTAATGACGAAGTTCGGAACACTCCGTTCGCAGTTTACGAAATGCGCCGTTCACAAGGGGAAGATTTTATCTATGCGGAGAGAAGATTTTCATGCCCTAAAGAAATACTTTATCTTTGCGCAGAGAAAGCTAAAATAAAGGGGGCTTCTCACCTAGTAACAGAGGAAAGAAGAATTTAAGAGGAAGTATATCCGCTTTACTTTTTATCCGATATCTTTGGGCGTTGTTTATTTTAGAATCTGTTTATATAAAAAAACTGATACCACGTTGCGATTTGCAACGTGGTATCAGTCTCAGTTTACTTTTCGAGCAGTGGATGTTCGCTCGTCTTGCGAATAAGGAATACTTATAGGCAAGTGTGAATGAAAAGTGGTGCTGATTTATTAGTTCTTGCCATGAACTTCGTCAGACACGGTCAGCTTCTTGCGACCTTTGGCGCGACGAGCAGCCAATACGCGACGACCGTTAGCAGTCTGCATGCGCTGACGGAAACCATGCTTGTTGTTTCTTTTTCTGTTGTGGGGTTGGAATGTTCTTTTCATTTTTGTTATGCTGTTTTTTTTGTTTTGATATACATATCAGTTGAGCGGGAAAGGTCAGCACTTCACCATTGATACAGACCTCACGGCCTCGTTGTCTATGAGGCACCTTCTCACTTCGGGTTGCAAAGGTAGGAAAACTTTTGTGAATGAGCAAACTCTCATACTAGTTTTTTGCTATTTGCGCATGAAGTGGTGTATGTAAGGGGTGTGAATCTTATTTTTGGAAGCGTTTGGCTTGTTCAGCGATGAGTTCTTTGTCGTCGAAGTAGTTGATCTTCATGGCGCGTCGTACGTCGCTCAAGGTGTCGGCTGCTACGGCACGAGCTTCTTCGCATCCTTTGCGGAGCATTTCGTATACGGCGGGGATGTCTTTTTCGAATTCGGCACGGCGTTGGCGAATAGGTTCGAGTTCTTCTTGCAGTATTTTGTTGAGAAACTTCTTTACCTTCATATCGCCCAGACCGCCACGCTGATAGTGCTCCTTCACTTCATCGAGGTTCTGATATTCTGGCCAATAGAGACCGAAATGCTCTGGTTTGCAGAAAGCGTCGAGATAGGTGAACACGGTATTCCCCTCGATGTGGCCAGGGTCTTCTACGCGCAAGTGGGTAGGGTCAGTATACATAGACTTGACCTTCTTTTCCACTTCTTTAGCGCTTTCTGATAGATAGATGCAGTTGCCGAGACTCTTTGACATTTTGGCTTTCCCGTCAGTACCAGGCAAGCGAAGACAGGCTGCGTTGTTGGGAAGGAGGATGTTGGGCTCTACAAGTGTCTCTCCGTAGATATGGTTGAAGCGGCGCACAATTTCGGTGGCCTGCTCAAGCATGGGCTTTTGGTCTTCTCCAGCGGGAACGGTGGTGGCACGAAATGCTGTGATGTCGGCTGCTTGGCTGATGGGGTAGGTGAAGAATCCTACGGGGATGCTCGATTCGAATCCGCGCATTCCGATTTCTGTCTTTACTGTGGGGTTGCGTTGTAGGCGGCTCACAGTGACGAGATCCATAAAGTAGAAACTCAATTCGCAGAGTTCAGGTATCTGGCTTTGGATGAAGATTGTGATTTTGCTCGGATCAAGTCCTACGGAGAGATAGTCGAGTGCTACTTCGATGACGTTTTGACGCACTTTCTCGGGATTGTCAATATTGTCAGTCAAGGCTTGTGCGTCAGCGATGAATACAAACATCTTCTTGAAGTCGCCTTCATTCTGCAGTTCAACTCTGCGGCGGAGCGAACCTACATAGTGGCCTATGTGAAGGCGGCCAGTGGGGCGGTCGCCAGTAAGAATTACCGTATCTTTTGCCATGGTTCTGGTTTGTTTTTGCTTGGGAGGGCAATGCTTTGTTGCGTTGCGTGTTATGAAATTTGTGGGCAAAGATACGTTTTTTTTATAAGTCTTGCGTAACTTTGCAAGTACAAAAGCGTATTTCGCTTCATGCCGAAAGTGTATTTTGTTTTGTTCTACCCTTTAACACACCTCGCAAATTATGCAGATTCGCGTTCATAGTTATGAGTCGATGGGTACCTTTGATGGTCCTGGCCTTCGCTATGTAGTATTCCTTCAGGGATGCCCATTCCGCTGTCTTTATTGTGCCAACCCCGATACGATAGATGCTGTTGGCGAGAGCCAACTGACTGATCCCGATTATATTGTGAAACAAGCCGTTTCTTTTAAGCCTTTCTTTGGTAAGCGCGGGGGAATTACTTTCTCGGGTGGAGAACCCACCGTACAGGCGGAAGCCTTGCTCCCGTTATTTAAAAAGTTGCATGCTGAGGGAATACATATATGTGTGGACTCTAATGGTGCAATATGGAACAAGCACGTTGAGGCGCTGTGGCGGGAAACAGATCTTGTGATGCTCGACGTGAAAGAAATTAATGAGGAGCGTCACAAGTATATCACGGGAAGAAGCAATGCACAAACACTCCGTACGGCTCAGTGGTTTGAAGAAAATGAGCGTCCTTTTTGGCTTCGCTATGTGCTTGTGCCGGGTGTGAGCAATTTCGATGAAGACCTTTGCTCACTTGGTGAACATTTCAAAGATTACAAAATGTTGCAGCGTGTGGAACTCCTTCCTTATCATACTCTTGGTGTACACAAGTATGAGGCCCTTGGGTGGGAATATAAGTTGAAGGATGTGCCTGTCAATACAGACGAACAGAAGAAACAGGCAGAGACGTTGCTCCGCAAGTATTTCGGTGAGAAATTGATAGTAAATTAAAATAGGAAGAAATAATATATAATATGCGTCCATCCATTGCCATTATAGCTCCCAACACATTGGCTTGTATAGGCTTGTCAGATATTATTCGTCGCATGATGCCTGGAGCTGATGTGTGCATTTTCTCGCATTATGCGGAGCTAGTGAATGATGCCGCAGCAGATGCTTTCTTTCATTATTTCGCTTCTTCGGCAGAGGTTTTGGCAGGAGCTACATTTTTCTTGCAGCGACAACACAAGACGATTGTACTCATTCATGGCGATGAAGCGAGCCATCTTCCGCAAGGTTTCCATACGCTCAACGTGTTTCTTCCGGAGAAGGAGCTTATTCGTAGTATCATCTCCTTGGCAAACCGAAGTCATGGACAGTCTGCTCATCGGTCTGAAGCTTTACAGCAAGCGCAGCGGCCAGCAGAGGAAGATATTCTAAAAGATAAACGCCCGCGTCTTACGCCTCGTGAACGTGAAGTGCTGAGGGGAATTGTAGAAGGGAAAATAAATAAAGAAATTGCTGCAGAGATGGGTGTGACACTTGCCACGGTAATCACCCATCGCAATAATCTGACAGATAAACTAGGAACCCGTAGTGTTTCCGCGCTCACCATCTTTGCTGTGATGCATGGCATCGTGAGGAGTGAGGATCTTATTTAGATGAAAAAAGACGAGGCATGAGCCAGCGTTGCAAGGGTTGATAGATAAAGTCAACAATGTAGGACGAAAGAAGAGATGCGGCTATAAGCGTGATGTACATGACAGGAGGTTTTTTTAGTCCGTATATATAGTCGTGAAATAGATAATAGGCAAAGAAAGTATGAGTGAGCCACATATTGGTGGAGTGTTTGCCGAAATATCTAAGCATCTTTTGCCATAGGCCGCCTCGTGGTAGAGCTAGGTATAGGGGAATCACAAATAAGTAAGTGATCTAAATTATTTATATATATCAGTACTAATATGGTTCATTTTCCGTTTTATAGAAAAAATAGAATTATGAAACCAATAAAAGTACTTGAATTATCAGAGGTTGATCGCCTCAAATTAGAGAAAGGCTATCATAATGGCCCTACTCATAGTTTTCGTATCAGATGCAAATCCATATTGCTGAAG
>OJKP01000149.1_pt1 | contig 56291 bp, 38 predicted proteins | sample 1596521 | NCBI WGS metagenome assembly OJKP01 (sample SAMEA4350130, study PRJEB24818) | metagenome | biome: human; feature: gut; material: faeces | place: Denmark | collected 2013-09
GTGAAAGGGGGAAGGCGATGGTGGACAAGCGATGAAATCGCTTGGAACGGGGGCGAGAGGGGGACAAGGCTCGGCTTTGACATGGAGAGGAACTTGTGGTTTGCAAGAGGATGAGAGGGAACTTTAATTATTAACTTTTTTATTAGTATTATTATGGAAAGAGATGAAGCTATAGCTAGAGGACTGGAGGTGCGAGAAACCAGGCACTCTATGAAACGCAGGAGCCCCTGGCATGATTACCATGAGAAAGGGACTTATATGCTGACGCTTGTGGTGGAAGGACGCATGCCTCTGCTGGGAAGACTGGAGGGACGGGTGAATGCTCGACCGGGGGATGGCGATGCGCCTAAGGTGGTGCTTTCGGAATTGGGAACGGCTATCGTGAAGGAGGAGATTCCGAAAATTCACAGATATTACCCGCAGGTGGAGGTTTGGAAGGTTTGCATCATGCCGGATCATGTGCACTTGATTGTGAGGGTGAAGGAGGACTTGAGAGGGGACCAAGCGATGGAATCGCTTGGAACGGAGGCGAGAGGGCGACAGACCTCGGCGGAGACTATGGAGAAAGCCGCTGCCTTGACAAGCGAGAAGAACGCCGCTGCCTTGACAAGCGAGGAGAAAGCAGATTCTATGGGGATGACGGCGAAAAGAGGAAAGGAGATGGATTCGCTGGGAATGGTGGTGAAAGGATTCAAGCTGGGATGCAACAGGGCCTACAGGAGAATTTATGGGATGAAAAAGATGACTGGAAAGGGGCTCTTTGAATTGGGGTACAATGACAAGCTTCTGCTGCATGAAGGCCAACTGAAAAGGTGGAAGAAGTACTTGGATGATAACCCTAGAAGACTGATGGTCAAGAGGATGAACCCTGAGCTTTTTACTGTGATGCTGAATAAGGTGGTGGCGGGACGCAGATGCCAGATGGTGGGTAACTGTTTCTTGCTCGATATTCCTGATAAGGTGGCGGTGATTGTGCATCGCAGGTATTCAGAGGAGGATTTGTGCCGCTTGCGCAAGGAATGGCTGGCTTGCGGCGAACGTGGAGGCGTGCTGGTGAGCGCTGCTATTTCAATAAAGGAGAAGGAGGTTTTGCGCGAGGCTATGAATCGGGGGTACAGGATCGTGCTTTTGAGGGAGAATGGTTTTCCACAGTTGTATAAGCCTTGTGGGGAGAGCTTCGATGCTTGCTCTGAAGGGCTGCTGCTGCAGATTAGCCCCTGGGAGTATCATATGGAGAAGAAAACTATTACCAGAGAGGAATGCCTGGAGCTGAACGAGATGGCGGAAAGGATTGCTGAAGGGGAATAGAGATAACGAGACTTGGGGAAAGGAGACCAAGCGATGGAATCGCTTGGAACGGAGGCGAGAGGGGGAAAGGGAGGAGAGAGAGGAGAGAGAGGAAAGAGGGGGAAAAGGGAGGCGAGAAAGGAAAGAGAAGCGAGAGAAGAAAGAGAGGCAAGAGAGGAAAGAGAAGCGAGAGGGGAAAGGGAAGCGAGAGAGGAAAGAGAGGAAAGAGAGGCGTGAGAGGAAAGAGAAGCGAGAGAAGAAAGAGAAGCGAGTGAAGAAAGGGAGGCGAGAGAGGAAAGAGAAGCGAGAGAAGAAAGGGAGGCGAGAGAAGAAAGGGAAGCGAGGGAGGCGAGAGAGGAAAGAGAAGCGAGAGAAGAAAGAGAAGCGAGAGAGGAAAGAGAGGAAAGGGAGGCGAGAGAGGAAAGAGAGGAAAGAGAAGCGAAAGAGAGGAAAGAGAAGCGAAAGAAGAAAGGGAAGCGAGAGAGGAAAGAAAGGAAAGAGAGGAAAGAGAGGAAAGAGAAGCGAGAGGGGAAAGGGAAGCGAGGGAGGCGAGAAAGGAAAGGGAGGAAAGAGAGGAGATATTGGAGGTGAAGGAAAGAGGGGGGATATTGGAGACGGGAGGAGAAAAGGAGCATCTTTATTAAAAAGCTGCACAAAAAGGGTAAAATCTAGTTTTTTATTACGAATAATGTTAAAAATGTTACATTTTAATGCTAATAGGAATTTATTTTGTAACTTTGTACTTCGGACGGCCGTAATAACTAAATACAGCTTTCCAAAAATCTAAAATAACAACCAATGGGAGATTTAATAAAAATAGTTGGGGTACAATATGCAGTAAATTCTACCCACGTAAAAGGTGAGGATATGACTGCACAAGAACAACAAAAAACAATTGAATTTCTGACCATGCTGGACAGGAAACACCCCTATATTTCAGTAAAACCCGAACCCACTAACGAAACTGATGAAGAAGCTTTTGTTGCGCGCTTTGCGAGTCGGAAGGCAGGCTATGTACGTAATAGAGAAAAATATAAATCATTGGCTCAGGCTGCATTGACAACCAGCGGACGGGGTTATTTCCGCGCTCAGGTTAAGGAGGTTATAATTTCTACAGAGGGCTATTTTTTTGTTGAAGCAGAAACTGATTCTACTCCAATTGTGCCCATCTTGCATAAAGATCATTGGAAAGAATGGGAGCCGCCCCTACCTATATTTCCTATGACAGAGGAGTTTTTATGCGTAGAAGATGCTGTGATGATGATGAAAGATATTCTGCAACATGAAACAGTTACTACTGATGACAAAGAAGAACTTCTAGAATACACAGAGACTTTAACAACAATGGGAAAATATGCTCTATGGTACGAAGCGAAGGAGGGAATAGAGAATATCATAAAAGCTATGGAAGCAAAAAAGGGCGACAAGATGCGCTATATGGCAAATGAACTAGAACACTTATTGACCGGTTTATGCAATGAGGGTCGCCTGAAGAAGCTTCGCGAAAGTTGGCTTCCCCATCTACTATCCACTCATGAAGCAGAAAGGGCATGGCATGATTGGCTGCACTTAAAGGGGGCCGACTGTCATAAACCAGATAATTTGAAAATGATGTCATGGTTGGAAGATTTAGAGACAGAACTTTCCAATATTCCGGCATTGGCTCCTTATTCCAATGATGACGAGGTTGCAATGCTGATACGTGCTCACTACACACGCATTCCATTGGATAAGTTTCGCCAATTGCTTACCGCTTTCGCGATTAGAGACCGTCTGCGCACGCATTTGGGGCTGCCTACAAACAGCTTTTCCCCTACCCCATCTCTATCAAGCCAGAAGGAAAACTACCTTATTGATACTATCATTAAGTACAGCCAAACTCTAGCCAGAAGAGAAGATGTTGAGGTTTTGCAGAGATTCATCTACCACGAGATTTCATATTTACCCCCTGAGTATAAACTTCGGGTTGACAATATGACTGAGCGTTTTCTTTCTGAAGAGGCAAGACAAGGTCTACAGATTAATGCCATCAAGGAACAGACGGAGGCTTTAAAAGAGGTAGCAAAGAAGCCTACGGTTCAGGCAGAGCACTATCACGCAGGAAGTTCTACGTTTGATGTTCATAGTAAGCATCTGCATCTTGACCACCCGGAAGAAGGGAATTCATCTCTGCTGCCAACAGAATTCTAGACATACAAAAATATTACAAGAATATTAAAAAAAAGGAAGAAATATGAGTAATAATTATTATGCAGGCAATGTTATTTACAACAACCAGCACAAAGAGCTGAATATCCATGGCAATCTGACTACACAGCAGATGATGCAGATTGCAAAGGATTTTTTTGCTGAAGAAACAGAGGTGACGGGAGAGAATTACGAGGCAGAGGTGAGAGAAAAAGCTAATGAAGCCAATGAAGCTGCAGGAGAAGGATTTCAGAAGGAACTTTTCCATTTTGTGCATCCTGCACTGGAAGAAGATGAAGGATGGCAGGTGCATAGAGAAGTGGAGAGACTGGTAAAGCAATTTGACGTGCAGGAAATCTGCAAGAGACTAAACATACTGAAAAAGGAGGGCAAGGTGCTGCTGCCACAAAACACAAAAAATGCCCATGAAGAATTGATACGCATGGGTATGCCGATTGAGAAAGGAGGGTTCGGATACAAAACGTTTTGCAAATATTATAATAAGGACTAGAAGACGATAGCGACTGGTGCTTTCCTGATAGAGATTTATATCTTCTGATAGCGACCGATACTTGATTTTTGTTCAGGTATCGGTCGCTTTTTTGTACCCCTATGACAAAAATGCGATTATACGTAGAGAGAATATCAGAGAAAAACAGAGAACTTCGGAGAACTTTAGAGAACTTCGGAGAAGGCCTTTTTGAAAAGCATTGATGCTATGTTTTTTCTTCCTACTTTTGCACCCGTCGGAGATACAAGGCAAAAGCCGGAATGGTTCTGGCTTATCTTGAATCATCTCCGTATTCTTTATTGTTATGAACGTAAAATTGATGCGTGTGGTGCAGCAGGGCGAGGCCTTCGCTGTGCAGAGTCAGAAGAGTGAGAACGGACAGGTGTTCCAGGATATTCTCTTGACGGATTTTTATAAATTTAATTGATTCGAAATCAGTGTCATCAGTTCCACTGATTCGAAATTACTTGAATTAGTTTTAAATTATTAACCGGGTGGAGTGAGTGAAGGAATCTCCGGAGGTAAGGTAGCGCTACGTTTCTCGCTTTCTTTGCTCTAAAAATTCACTAGGTTATGAAAAAGGATTTTAATGACATCCACAAGTTGATGAACTGCCAGCACACTCAGAAGAGCGGCATGGCTTACTACGATGATACTCATTATTTTCTGTTTGCACCCGATAATCCCGTGGTGGGCAGCATGCCACGCTTCCACCGCCTCGGCGTTGCACAGCAGTTGAACGACGGCTCCTTCGAATTCGTTCCGAAGCCGCAGCTCAAGACGCAGTCGCTGCTGATCAAGAAGCTGGCGCACGGCCGTGTGTCTAAGACCAAGGATGGTGCCATTCAGCTCACCCTGAAGGTTTACTGCGATGAGGGTGTGAACATCAGCGAGACAATTGCTGCCGAGGCTCTGATTGCACGAGATGCCATCGTGGAGTATCAGCTGAAGAGATAGAACAAAGAAGGATTTGGGGCTTTCTAGAAGAAGAGGGTATTCCGAAAGGAAAAGGAAATTTCGAAAGGAAGAAAGCGTTCCAGTTGTTCCAATTGTTCCAAAAAGGATTTTTAGGACAATATCCCTTTCTTATATCTTTATAACTATTTAATATATAGATAGTTATATATATAAGGAAAAGATTTGGAACCCTCAAAAATTTAATTGGAACAACTGGAACTGGAACGCACAGCCCCACCCCACTTTTCTCTAGAAAGCTCATTATCAATAAATTAAGAGAAAATGAAAACTATAAACTTGAAGTACGATATTTCAAAAACTACTGCTCCAAAGATGCCGAAACTGGGAAAAGGCACCGAATGTGTGCAGCTTTTGCTCTCTCAGGTATCAAAAGACATGCACGAACCCCTGGTTCCGATGTTTTTCCCTATTCTCGGAGCGCAGGTCAGTGAGAGCGAATTTCAGTATCCCGACCTCAGTTGGAAGGAGTTGTGTGGCATGATGGGCAATCTTGTTGCCGATTCGGGCTGTAATAAGGGTCAACTGTCCAACATCGTGGAGGCAATCTGTCACAACATGCGAGAGCACGACAACACGGAACTGGAGAAACTCGTAGAATGGCAGAAGCAGATGAAGACGAAGTCGGCAAACAAGGAGAAACCTGCCCGCCCCGACGTGAGTTTCTGGTTTCCACCAGCCGACGTTACCAACGCTGCCTTCATTCAGAATGCCATGGCATGCGAGAAGCTGGGCGAGAGAACGCAATACCTGAATCTGCCCGAGGTGGAGATGGCCGACAGGATGTGCGGCGGGCATAAGCAGATTTCGCAGATGCTGCGCAATATCTACGACCGCCAGCGATCGGGTGCCTTGCGTGCCACGGTGGAGGGCGTGACGGGCAATCCCGTGCTCCGTGCCAACCTCACCATCTCCTCCACCCCGTATGCAGCCCGCAAGTTCTACAAGAACGAGCTCTTCAACGGTACTTTTGGAAGAATGATGTTCTCGTTCAAGGCGCGAATGGGACGTGACGGCAGAATCCCGAGACAGGGTAAATACGAGGAGGGGTTCTTTAAGAAGCTGGACGAGTATCTGGTGAAGCTGAGCATCTGCAAGGGCAGGTTCATCATCAAGCCGCTGAACAAGTTGGCCGACCAGTTGGCGGCAGACATGGCTACGCTTGCTGACCTGACGGATGATGATGTGCTGTGGGACATTTCGAAGCGCTCCATCGTGTCGGCGTGGAAGGCGGGTTGCCTGCTCTGGGTGCTGAATAACCAGACTTGGACGAAGTCGATGGGCGAGCTGGTGGAGTGGCTGGTGTATCACGACCTTTGGAGCAAGATGCAGATTTTTGCGGATTTGCTGAACCAGGATGCCGACTCGGTGAGCGAGGCTCAGAGAAGAGGTCCGAAGAATCTGCTGGATGACCTGCCTAATCCTTTCAACGAGTCGCAGCTGGAGGCACTCCGCATCTCGCTTGGCAAGACGAAGGAGGGCACGAAGGGGCAGATTAGGAAATGGGTGTTCCGCAAGTTCATCACCTACAGCAACCAGACGGGGCTTTATACGAAGACGCAGGAGTATCTTACGGGGGCGCCGGGAGAAAAGGTGAAGGGCTGCACTAGCGATGACTGCGGGAAAGGGACGAGCGATGGAATCGCTCGGAACGGTGGCCGGAGAGGCGACTTGAAACTGACTGACGGCGAAAGTGATTACGGATTGGGTTCGGATAAGAAGAAAATACAAGGAGACTGATTTTATGGAGAAATATGAAATTCAAAAGCTCCGCGACCTGCCGATAGAGAGGGTTGCGGAGCAGATGGGGATAAAGGTGGAGCGGCACAAGGCGCTCTGCCCCTTTCATGATGACCATCACGCCAGCCTCTCGTTCAACACGAGGAAGAACAGCTGCCGCTGCTATGTCTGCATGGGTAATTCCGTGGGCACCATCGACCTGGTGATGAAATACCTGGGGAAGGATTTCCTCTCGGCCTGCCGATGGCTTGCGGAGGTGAATGGGGTTTATCTGGAAGATGGAAGGAAGAGAGAGGGTTCTGCCTCTTCCCTTTCCTCCGAAGCCTCTTCTGCCGGTGGCTCTCATTCGGGAAAATCCACCTCCTTTGATGCGAGCAGGTATGCGAGATTCTTCGAGCATCCCTGGCTGAACGAGGCGGCAAGAAGGTTTCTTTTCGAGGAAAGGAAGATTGACTGGCGAGTGGTGAATTGGTGCAGATTGACATCCTGGACGGATAGGGATGGTGTGAACTGGCTGCAGATTCCATACTTCAGCACGGAGGGGAAGCTGATTGGGATTCAGAACAGAAACCTCGATTACCGAAAGACTTCCACCCAGGCAAAGGGGCTGGCTGCGGAAAAAACGCCCACAGATTTCACAGATGACACAGATTCTCCTTCACATCAGACGGAGGGTTCACATCAGACGGAGGGTTCGCTTCGGACGGAACCGATGGCTCCCCGCTTCCGGTTTCCCTATGGCGCCAGATGCTCCATCTATAATCTTCCCGTGGTGAAGATGCTGAAGCCGGACGAGAGGCTTTTCATCACGGAGGGATGCAGCGACTGCTGGGCGATGCTTTCTGCCGGACATAAGGCGATAGCCATTCCGTCGGCCACGCTTCTCAAACCCGAGGATAAGCAGCTGCTGGCTGATATCGAGCGGCAATATCAGGTGGAATTCCACATGTTTCCTGATCAGGATGCGCCCGGCGAAAGCCTCTTCCTGCAACTCAGGGAGATTCTCCCCCATCTGGTTCATCATCAGTTGCCCCCAGGATGCAAGGATTTCAGCGAGTATTATTTATTCAAGTTTTGCAAGTGAGGGAATTAATTGAAGTTAAAGAAGTTATCACTCCCTGCGATTGTTCGGGAAGTTAAGAGACAATAGTTTTTTTCGTAAGATGCAGGACATTTGTCCCTTAACTTCCCTCTAACTTCCCTTAACTTCCCCATATGCGAAACTCACCCTTTAAAATCAAAATGAATATGGAAGAATTTATCATTCGTACGTACACCAAGAAGGAACTTGCCCTGATGTACTTTCCCGAGAGTTATCCACGCACAGCCGTCAACCATCTGATGGCTTGGATCCATCTCTGCACCCCGCTATGGAATGAACTCCTGGCTATGGGGTACCACAAGACCTGCAAGGCTTTCTCGCCCAAGCAGGTGAAGGCCATCGTGGAATACCTGGGGGAACCGGGATAAGGTTTAGTGATTAGTTATTAGTGATTAAATGTTCCGCTATCGCACGGCATCACATGCCATCGCCCAACTGACTGTGGGGGATTTCGTATCTTTGCATCGTGATTCAGAAAGCGCTGGAAAATCACTTTCCTAGTTGGAGAAAAATATTTCTCCAGTTGGAAAAATGAAAAAAGGCATCTGGGAGATATTCCGGATAAGATTATCCCGAATGCATCAAGTTATCAACCTCGACTCCAAGCCCTGATACGAGTCCTTCTCTTTCTTCTTTTAAAAAAGAAGACGGAAAGTTAATAGGGGGCAAGAGAAGCGTATGAACCCAAATATGAAGGCATTCATCAAGTATCTCATCGTGGCCGTATGCTCTGCCATCGTCACCTACCTCACAAGCTCGTGTACCGCGGGTCTCGTGATCGGGAAGAACCAGAGGCAGCAGCAGGAGAACAATATCACCACGCGAGCCGACTCTTCGCACTTCGTGCCAACCATCACCATCAGGTGAAGATGGTTTGCAAAAACGCCGGAACGCCTAGGGGGGACCAGCGATGGAATCGCTGGGAACGGAGGCTGGAAGGGGGCTACGAGGCTTGCGCTCCTTTTCTGACTCGGCAAGAACGGAGGCTGGGAATGGAGGCTAGAAGAGGGCTGGAAGGGCACACCCTGAAAGGGGGGAAAGCTTTATAATTATTTTTTATCAATTTATTAACAATTTAAAATTCAAGAAGATTATGGCAATTAATTTGAAAGCAAAGGAAACCCTCATCCAGGTGGGTGAGTTGAAAGGTAAGTATCGTTACGTTCTCAGTACCGAGCTTTACAACAAGCTCCCGGAGAGCAAGGTTATCAAGGAGGCGGCTCTGAGAAGTGGCGTGAGTCGCGGCGTGATGCAGGCATGCTGGGATGCTGCCGGCGAAGTAATCAAGGCATGGTCTACCGAAGGCCACTCCGTAGCCATCCCGGGGTTGGGAACCATGAGATTCGGAGTTCGCGCCAAGAGTGTGGCTACCGTGGGTGAGGTGGCAGGTAGCCTCATCACCACCCGCAGAGTTATCTTCACCCCAAACGTGGATATCAAGGATGAGCTGCAGAGAACTCCTATCCAGATTACCTGTATCGACCGCAACGGCAAGGTGGTGAAGAACGTTACTTCGGGCGATGGCGGCAACGTGGAAGACCCAGACAAGGATCCAAACGGAGGTGGAACCAACGGTGGCGGCTCAGGCAATACCGAAGGTGGCGGTTCAGGCAATACCGAAGGTGGTGGCTCAGGCAATACCGAAGGCGGTGGCTCAGGCAATACCGAAGGCGGTGGCTCAGGCAATACCGAAGGCGGCGGCACCAGCGGTGGAGACGCTGGCGGAGACGTAGGTCTGTAGTCCTACTACCAAGATAGAAAATCCCCAATCCTCGGGCTCATCGGGAGCACCAAGAGATTGGGAATTATCTTTTTCCAGCATTTCGCAAATGAGGGAATTGATTGAAGTTAAAGAAGTTATCACTCCCTTCGGTCGTTCAGGAAGTTAAGAGACAATAGTCTTTTGTCGTATAACGTAGGACATTTGTCCCTTAACTTCCCCTTAACACTTCTAAAGTTCAGTAATTTCGCAAATGAGGGAATTGATTGAAGTAAAATCAATACGGGAACAGGAGCGGAAGCACGAAGGTCATTACCACGCCGATGATGATCTGCAACGGCAAACCTACCTTCACGTAGTCCATGAACGTATAGCCACCCGCCTTCATCACCAGCGCATTAGGCGGAGTGGAGAACGGAGAGGCAAAGCACATGCTGGCACCCAACGTTACCGCAAAGAGGAAGGAATAAGGACTCACGCCCACCTGCTGGGCTGCCACCAGGGCGATAGGAGCCATCAACACAGCCGTAGCGGTATTGCTGATGAACATCGTCATCAGAGAAGTTGTGAAGTAGATGCCTGCCAGCAGAGCCGTCGGTCCCATCGAGCCGAGACTGTCTACCAGCCCCTGCGAAACCAGGGCCGAAGCTCCCGTCTTCTCAAGCGCCGTAGACATCGGCATCATGGCGGCAATCAGCACGATGCTCTCCCAGTTGATGGTCTTGTAGGCTGCCTCCACGTTTCGGAAGCATCCGGCAAAGACGGTAAGCAGTCCGGCGATGATGACCGCCGTAACCGGAGCCACGGGGATGAAATCGAACACCATCATCGCTATCATCAAGAGCATGATGGCTGCAGCCACTGGCGCCTTGTAGTCCAGGAGCACCTTGTCTGCCGTCTTCTCCGGCTGATCCAGCACCACCCAGTTGGTGGTATCTGCCGTAAGATGGGCCAGATTGGTCCACTCTCCCTGCACCAGGAGCATATCGCCCACATGCAGCCTGGTGGCTATCAGATTGTCGGTAATATATTCCTTTCCCACCTTGCCGTCAGAAGAGCTTCCACCTCGCTTCACACCCAACACGTTGATGCCGAAGCGCTTGCGCAGGTTAGCATCTCCAATTCGCAATCCGGCAAAATTAGAAGTAGGCATCACAACAATCTCGGTCAGTCCCAGGTCGTAGAAATCAATCTTCACGTCCTTCATCTTCCTCAGGTCGTAATCCTGCGCAAACCGTTCAATCTTCTCCTCATCACCCATTATATATAAGGTGTCGTGCACGGCGATGGTGCTGCTGCTCTTCGCCATGTTCTGGTTGACGTCCTTCACGAGTCCCAGGCGCGATTTTTTCTCGTTTCTGATTTCGATGATACTCACGCCATATTTCTTCTGGATACTGAGGTCCTTGAGGGTCTTGCCCACGATGTCCATCATCTGCCCATTCTCATCGATGGCTGCAGCCGTCCGCTTGCTTGGCACGATGTAGCGATGCAGGTTGTCTAGCAGCTGGTATTCGTCTACCAGGTCATCGAGCGACTTTCCGTTCTTCTTTTTCTTGCCGTTCTGCTTCTGGCTGAGGAAGATTTTGCTCAGGGGCATGAGGACGATGATTCCGATGGCGATGACGATGATGCCCACCGGGAAGAAAGAGAAGAACGCCAGGGGCTTGAATCCCGCCTCAGTAAGCACCTCGTCGATGACCAGGTTGGGCGGCGTACCGATGAGCGTGAGCATTCCGCCCAGACTTCCGGCAAAGGCAAGGGGCATGAGGAATCGCGATGACTGCATGCCCGAACCCGCAGCCAGACTCATGATGATAGGCATCATCAGCGCCACGGTTCCGGTATTGCTCACGAAGGCTCCGATAAACGAGGTTACCAGCATCACGAGGAGGAAGGTAACGGTTTCGTTGCCACGGGAGAGCGCCATCAGCTTATTGCCCGTCAGCTTGGCAAGGCCGGTCTGCATGATGGCTCCACCCACCACGAAGAGGCCTATCATCATGATGACGATGGGCGAAGAGAAGCCGGCAAGAGCCTCTGCCGGCGTCAGGATTCCGAGAACCAAGAGTGCTGCCAAGGCAGAAAGAGCCACAATATCAGCCCTCACCCTGCCCCATATAAACATGGCAACCGTAATGATTAATATAATAAGCGTTATTGTCATGCTATGAAAGAATTTAAAATGAATCTTCTGCAAAGATACTTACTTTTTATCGTTTTTTTATCATTCTAATGCTAATATTTCTAAATTTATAACAGATATTTCCCAAAAACTGCAATTAATCCATCAGTTTTCCTTACGAAATCGACTAAAAATATTTCAGCCCCGATAATTTTCCCGATAGAGACAAATCCAGTTCTTTATCGGGATTTTTTATCGGAAGAAAAATAGTACAGAGATAAAAATCTTTTTACAGAACTTACGAAAGTTCAGTTGAAGAAAACCAAAAAGAAAGGAAAAACCTTGGATAATACGGAGATTTATGCTAACTTTGCAGGCAAATTAGATGAATGCAGATTTAATGCTAAAATAAACATTTCAAGTTTCACAAGTTCAGTAAACATTTTAACAAAGAATTTATGACAAAGAAAGGTAAACATACCGTTTTATTTATTTGCCTCGGCAACATTTGCCGTTCGCCAGCAGGTGAGGGCATCATGAAGAGCCTGGTAGAAAAGGCTGGACTGGCAGATGAATTCGAAATCGATTCTGCCGGAATCGGAAACTGGCACGTAGGACAGTTGCCTGACAGCCGCATGAGGAAATGTGGCGCCGAGCATGGCTACAATTTCAACAGCCACGCCCGCCAGTTCCAGAAGTCAGATTTCGGAAGATTCGAAACCATCGTGGTGATGGATAATGAGAATTACCGTGCCATCACCTCCATGGCTTCCTGCCAGGCAGACAAGGACAAGGTGGTCAGGATGGCCGATTTCCTGACCCACCATCGTGAATACACCACCGTTCCCGACCCATATTATGGCGACATGGGCGATTTTGAACTGGTCATCACCCTATTGGAAGATGCCTGCCAGGGGTTGCTGCAAAGCATCATAGAATAAAAAAATACAACATATTAATCATACTATCATCTACAAAAAAAAGTCCTCCGGAAGTAAACATCGCATTACTTCCGAAGGATTTTTTTATGATAGCATTTTTAAAAATAATATTTTTTATGATAGCATTTTTTCAATTGATAGAATCATAAAACTCTCGCTTTACGATTGCAATCTTCTCGCTTCCCGGCAGATAAAGATAGCCTACGCATTCGGCTGCATCAGCCTTGAACGTACGCATTGAGAGCTTGCTCCAATTAATCTTGTCCGTGCTCTGAGCCACAGGAACCTGAGGAATCAAGCTGCCATCCTTGACCAGAATGATGCAAGGAAGAGGCTGGGAAACCGTTGCCGAGCCCGAAGCCTCAGCATAAGCCTTCACCTCCTGAGCCGTAGGGATGGAAATCTCCTGATAGCCACCCTCGTAAACCTTACCACTCTGATAATCAATCCATTTACCCTTAGGCAAATAAACCGTACGGCTACTGCCCGACTCCAGGAGCGGAGCCACCAGCAGCTGGGAACCATACATGTACTCATCCTCTACCAGCCAGGCACCTGCATCATGCGGGAACTCTACGAAGAGCGCACGAACCATCGGCAAGCCCTTCTCCGAACAATCCTTAGCCTGCGCATAGACATAAGGCATCAGCTGATACTTCATCTCGGCATTGGCACGGAAAGCATCCGTAAAATCCTTGCTGATGAGCCAAGGCTCGGTAGGAGGCGCACCATGAGCGCGGGTATGAGAACTCAGGAAACCGAACGGCAACCAGCGACGGTACAGGTCGTCAGGACTCTGGGTTACAAAGCCACCCATATCATGACTCCAGAAAGAGAAACCGCTCAAGCCGAAGCTCAAGCCGCCTCGCAAATCGCCCATCATTCCTACGCTTCCAATCTCGTTGGTAGCCGCATCGCCACCCCAATGGAGCGGAAAACGCTGGCTTCCTGCCCACGCACTTCGTGCCCAGATTACGCCCTCATGGTCGGCAGAATTTGCCTTCACGGCTTCCCAGAGCGCCTTATTATAACGCAGAGGATAGAGATTGTGCTCATAGAAGCCCGTCTTGCCGCTGGCATAAAGACCATCATAAGGAGCCGCCTCGCCAAAATCGCACTTGATGACGCCTACTCCCTGCCGGATGAGATGGGCTATCTTGTCCTGATACCAGCTTACGGTCTTCGGATTGCTCAGGTCGAGCACAGCATCCTCGTAATTGAGCGTTCCGTTGGCATTTCTTACCGCCATTCCGCCTTCAACCAATTCATGGAAGTAACGATTTTTCGGAGTGAAGTAAGGCAACTGCCACAAGCAGGTATGGAAGCCTTCCTTCTTCAGAGTCTTCAGCATTCCCACAGGGTCCTTGAAACGGTCCTTGGCAAACTCATAGTCGCATTGCCAGTCTACGCCAAACCATCCCGTGTCAAAATGAATCACGTCGGCAGGAATGCGGTTGGCTCTCAGCTGATGTGCAATCTCCAGTCCCTCTTTCTGCGAGAAGTAGGAAATGCGGCTCATCCAGGTGCCGAAAGTCCAGAGAGGCAGCATCGGCGACTTGCCCGTCACGTTGGTATATTTATCCAAAATCTCCTTTGGCTCTCCGAAGAAAACGAAGAAGTCCATCGTCTCATCGCCCATGAACAGGCGCTGTGCTCCGATGTAGCTGGCTCCGAAATCGGCAGTAGTAGGAGCCGAAGTATGCATAAATATTCCATAGCCACGATTGGAGAAATAGAAAGGCACAGGCTTGTACATTCCGTCGGTTTCAGGACCCTGCGGGTCTACCACGGAAATATTCACCTTCTGCCCCACCTTGTTGAGCGAGGTGAAACTCTCTCCGCAACCATATATTCTCTCTCCCGGCGAAAGCATGAAGACGGGGTTGATGCTGCGCGAATTGTCGCTTCCGCGCTTGATGAAATTAAACGGCAGGAGTTTTACCTGCGTACTGTCGTTGTCTATTATATGTCGAGTTTGTGTAAGTATTTTTCCTTTCGCATCGCGAAGTATCAATCGGAACGGATACTTCTGGATTTCCAGCTCTCCATTCCCGTTTTTATAAATAATGCTTTGTGCCGACGCCGACGTGTTCCACCTACCCTTCCCCATGCGGGCATTCCCGTTGCCGAAGTTCCCGGAGATAAACTCAGGCGAGAACATCGGGTCGTTGGCCTCGTCCATTTTAGGTTCGATAGGCGAAGTAAAGACGGTAATGCGCAGGGTTCTGTCGTCAATCTTCTGAATCCTGATTTTCAGGTTTGGATCGTTATCGTACTGGGTGTCTGGGAAATCGAGCATCTTCATCCTGACCGGCCAATAACCGTTGAGGTTGAAAGCCTGTCGGGGTGCCAGCCGGTAACGCTTCCAGTTGAGCAGTCCTTCGCCCTTGTTCAGGTCGAAGCCAGCGATGCTGTCAGCCAGGAAATAAGTATTTGCCAAATCGCTGAAATCGCCCGAAACATCGGGTGCCTGGCATTGTAAGTATTCTATGCCATTATTAGTTTTAAGCTGTGCCTGTCCTGCCATCGGCAGGCTCAGGACACAAAGGGTTAAAAGTGATTTTCTCATGATTCAAAAGTTTTTTATTCTATAATTCCAGCGCCGCTTCCTTCAGGTCAACAGCCTTTGCCTGGAGCTTGCCTTTGCCCTTCAATACCACCACGCACTTGCCGAAGAACGCCTTGCGATGAGGGTCGGTAAAACGCTCCAGAGAGGTCTGGCAACCATTATCCGTTCCCAGAATCTGAGCATCGGAAGAGAAGAAAATCTGGTTCTCGGCATTCGGACAGAGATTTCCGTCCTTATCCACCACATTCACTTCTACGAAGGTTGTAGGTTCTGCTGAGCCATAAGCCAGATTGCCCTGATAGGTCTTCTTCAAGACGATGTGATGAGGAGCACCCGCAGTTCTGATGGTCTGCTCGCCCACCAGCTTGCCGCCCTTTCTAGCCACCACCTTTACTTCGCCCGGCTGGAAGACAACTCGCCACATCACGTGATATTCCGTACTCTTCCGGAAGGCTTCACCCTCGTTCTTCTCACCATAGACGGTCTTCTTGCGAACACCCTGGCTCTTGCCATTCACGAAGAGTTCCACCTCGTCTGCGTTGTTGTAGTAGCACCACATGTCGATGGTCTGTCCCGGAATCCAGTTCCAATGAGGGAAGAGATGAAGCACGTTCTTCTGCGTCCACTCACTCTGATACATAAAATAAGTGTCCTTCGGGAGACCTGCCAGGTCGATGATTCCGAAATAGCTGCTTCGCGCCGGATAAGCATAAGGAGTAGGTTCGCCTATATAATCGAAACCGGTCCAGATAAACTGTCCGCCCACGAAATCATTATGTTTCACCACATCCCAAGTCTCCTCGTGCGTGCAGCTCCATGAAGCATGCATATTATCATAAGCAGAGCACTTGAAGGAAGGGTCGTAGTACGGCAGCCACCACTCCTTAGGAGCCGAATAGATACTGTCGCTCGGCATCATGTAAAAGCCGCGCGTCTGCAGGGCAGAGACACTCTCCGACATGATGAAAGGCTTGCCAGGGAAGTTCTTCGGAACATCCTTCACCCATTGATGATGGTAATTGAACCCAATCACGTCGATGGCTCCACTCTTGAAGAGATGGTTCTTCGGGTCGGGCTCATTACAGCCAGCCGTAACCGGTCGCATTCCCCACGGATCATACTCCTTGACTATTTGGGCAAGATGCTGGGTGAGGAGCGAATTCACGCTCAACTCATCGCTATGCGCCAGCGTAGAAGCATCATGACCTGCATTCAGAATCAGATTCGCCTGCTCCAGCGAAAGCGTATCTGCCGCAGCATCCGACCATTGCTCCAACACCTCGTTGCCGATGCTCCACATGATGATGCTAGGATGATTGCGGTCGCGCTTCACCAGGTCAGAGAGGTCGCGCTTGTGCCATTCATCAAAGAATCGGGCGTAGTCGCCATTCGTTTTCTTGCGTCGCCACATGTCGAAACTCTCGTCCATGACGAGGATTCCCATCGAATCGCACATGTTGAGGAGTTCAGGAGCCGGAGGATTATGGCTACTCCGGATGGCATTCACGCCCATGTTGCGCAGGATGGTAAGCTTGCGATGCATCGCATCCTCGTTCACGGCAGCACCCAGACAGCCGAAATCATGATGCTCGCAGACTCCATTCAGCTTGATATTCCTGCCATTGAGGAAAAATCCCTTCCTGGCATCAAACTTTACATCGCGGAAGCCTGTAGTGGTTGTGGCTACATCCACCACCTTCCCATTTAGAACCAGCTCACTCTTGACGGTATAGAGATATCCCTTTCCGATGTCCCAGAGATGCGGATTCTTCACCTGCAGTTTCTGTTCCTGATCACCTTTACTCTTTGCTACAATCTTTCCTGCAGCATCATAGATGGTGTTACGGACAGAGAGTTTCATCCTGTTGCCGGAAGCTGCGAAATCCGTCTTCACCCTGACATCACCCTGAGGAGTGGTAGAAACATACTGTCCCCATTGAGGAATGTAAGCCTTCTTCATGGTCTTGGTGAGCCAGACGTGGCGATAGATTCCGCAGCCCGAATACCATCGGCTGTTAGGCTGGTCGCTATTATCCACCTTCACGGCAATCACATTATCACCCTTCCTATTAATATAAGGTGTAAGGTCGTACTCGAAAGTACTGTAGCCGTAAGGACGGGTTCCGAGCTGATGACCGTTGATGTAGACGGTAGAGTTCATGTAAACTCCATCAAAGGTAATAGTAAAGCGGTCGTACTTCTCATGAGGATTCAGGGAGAAATGCTTTCTGTACCATCCTATTCCGCCTGGCAGAGCGCCTCCACCGGCTCCCGAAGGATTGCCAGGAGAGAAATCGCCCTCTATCGCCCAGTCATGAGGCAGATTCAGGCTTCGCCAATGGGCGTCAGCATAATCCGCTTTCCACATTCCTGCAGAATCAGCCAGAGTGAAAAGCCAGCCCTTATCAAAAGACAGATGGTCGCGGGCGCTTATCGGAAGAGCGAAAAGCCCGCTCATCAAGGCAACACTAAATATTATTTTCTTATTCATTCTTTCCTATCAATATAAAAAATCCCACAGACTGCACGGATTTTCACAGATTCATCTTTCCTGAAAGAGAGTTACAAATATCTGTGTAAACTGTGAAATCTGCGGGAGATTAGATTACTTCAATTTTACAGTTACTGCCTGACCGGCATACTTCACCATCTTGCCCTTAGGAGCCTTGGCGAGGTTAACGCCCTGGTTGTTCTGGGCATTCACCAGAATCACGTTGAAGCGACGCTTCTGCAGCATTCCTGCGAATGAACCCTTGCGAGCACCAATGGTCAGGGTCTTCTGGGCATCATTATACTTGAAGTCTATCATAGCATACTTGCCCTTCTCGTAGTTGTAGTTGGTTCCCTCGTCCTCATAGAGCGTATAAGAACCGTCCTTGCCTGCATAGACATAGAGGTCGATGAGCTCAGCCTTCTTCTGGTCGCTCCACTCCATCTCAGGACCTACAGGAAGAATAGAACCCTCTGGTACGAAGACTGGAATCTTCTCGAATGGCGCATCGGCTACGATGGTCTGACCACCTGCATAATGCTTGCCGGTATAGAAATCGTACCAGCCCTTCTGCTTAGGAAGATAAACGTTACGGCTGTACTTCTGATACTCGCCTACAGGACAAGCCATCAGGGCAGGACCGAACATCCACTGGTCCTTGATGTCGTAAACATTATCATCGCCGTTGAAGTCCATCACCAATCCACGCATCATGGTGTAATCCTTGAAATGAACCATACCCGCCATACTGTAGAGGTAAGGCATCAGACGGTAACGGAGCTTGTCGTAAGCCACGATGGTCTTGTAAGCCGGATGATCGGCTGGCGCAATATTCCAGACCTCACGGGTAGGCCACTGGCCGTGGGTGCGATAGAGAGGCACGAAGCAGCCGAACTGGTTCCAGCGAGCCTGCAACTCACGCCACTCCTTCAAGTCGGCATTCTCCTTACCGGTCTTGTCGAACTCCTGCTGGGCAGCCACGTAGCGGTTCTCTACGCAGAAACCACCCTGGTCCATTCCCCAGAAAGGCAGACCCGCCATAGAATAGTTCAAGCCGGCAGTCATCTGTGCACGCATGTCCTCCCAACGAGTAGCAATATCGCCCGACCAGGTAGCCGTGCTGTAGCGCTGCTCGCCTGCAAAGCCCGAACGGGTGAGGAGGAAGACACGCTGGTTAGGGTTCACGCTACGCTGGCCATGATAGATGGCGTCAGCATTCACGATGCTGTAAGCGTTGAAATATTCCGTTGATGTTCCGAGGGCTGTAGGACCGGAAAGGGCCTTGCGGTACCACATCGGAGTACAGTCGCGAACGTTTGGTTCTGATGCATCCATCCACCATGCGTCGATTCCGAACTTATACTTGGTATAGAGATTCTCGTCCATCTGGCGCCAGAACATCTTGCGGGCACCAGCATCATAAGCATCATAGAAAGAGCCGCGGAAGCCGAGCCAGTCATGAATATCGTCCTTGATAGCCTGATGATACATCCAGCCCTTGCTGTCGAGTTCCTTATAGTTCTTGACGGTATCGTAGAACTTAGGCCATACGGAAATCATGAATCTTCCGTTCATGGCATGAACGCTATCGAGCATCGCCTGAGGATTAGGATAACGGGCAGCCTCAAACTCATGGCTTCCCCATGAATCGAGCTTCCAGTAGTTCCAGTCCTGAACGATATTGTCTACAGGAATCTTCAGGTCGCGGAACTTCTTGAGGTTCTCCTCGATGTCCTTACTGCTCTGATAGCGCTCACGGCTTTGCCAGAAACCGAGAGTCCACTTAGGATAGAGCGAAGCCTTGCCGGTAAGCGTACGGTAGCCCGAAATCACCTCGTCGAGGTTCTGACCGGCAATGAAATAGTAATCCATATCCGGAGACATTTCGCTCCAGATGCTCAGCTGGTTCTTCTCTGCCTCTGAACGAGGAGCAGCTACGCGAAGACCGCAGTAGGAAACGTCGCCATCCGGCTGCCACTCGATGCGGATAGGAGTCTTTACACCCTTCTTGATTGGAGTTTCAAACTTGAAGGAATTAGGATTCCAGGCTGTACGCCAACGCTCAGGCACAACTAGCTTGCCGTCGATATAAATCTTCATGTAGCCGGCATAGTAGAGGATAAACTGATAGAAACTGTTGGTTGGAGCCTCCACATAACCCTCGTAAACTACCTTGGAACCATTCAGGGCAAAGCCCTTTGGCAGGTTCTGGATACCGCCCTTGTCGGTCTTGTTGCAGATTTCAGAAGTCTCAGGCATCGCATATTCAAAGTAGATGCTGTCTTCGCCACGGACAATCTTCTGTCCGTTCTTATCGACGTAAGTACCGGTAAGCTGACCTTCCTTTCCGTCCTTGTCGTAAAGCTTGAAGGCACGGTTGAGCTGGAGATAATCTTCCGGATTACCCCAACGGCAATAAGAATAGGAATCCCAGAGAATACCGTAGTTCTTGTTGGAAATGACGAAAGGCACACTCACCTTCGTATTATACTGGAAGAGGTCTTCGTTCTTGCCCTTCATGTTGAGTTCCTCGCTCTGATGCTGACCGAGACCATAGAAGGCCTCGTTGTCAGGAGAATCGAAGAGGGCTCTCCAAGACCATCCGTGCTTCTGAGATTCAGGAACCTTGGCGATGTCTACGCCAATCTCACGGTCAGGAACGGTAAAAGGCTTGAAAGTCTTTCCACCCTGAGCCACCTCGTTGAGGAGCACATGATCCTTCAGATCATAGAATGTAATCTGACCGGTAGCCTCATTCAACACGGCGCGCATGGCGGCTGTGGTAATGATGAGCTTTTCGCCCTGTTCCTCTACCTTATAATTAGCCTTGCCATTCTGAGGCACGATGATGAGACTCTGCTTGTCGCGGAATCCCTGCTCGGCAGTAGCCTGCACACGGATAATCTTATCGCTCACCACCTGGAGGCGAATCTGACTAGGACCAAAATTCTGGTGCTGTTTCAATTGAACGGTAAGATAGTTACCTTTCTGAATAAAGCCTGCTGCCTGGAGCCCAGAAGCGCTCATCAGCAAAACGGCTGAAATCAATAACGTCTTAGTTAGCTTCATACTATATTGTTTATACAAGTTTTTTAAACTTATGATTATTAGATTGAATATCTGCCTGCAAAATTACTTTTTTTTAGTGATAATAATATGTGGAAATGTAACAAAATAGGGTATAAAATGTTAATTACCACATTTTATACCCTTTTCGTTAACAAGAAATCAAGAGATTCCTATGGATTCCTATGATTAGATACTCTCGCCATTCAGTTTTTTCTTATACTGGGAAGGCGTCAGTCCATAAGCCTCCTGGAAGTATTTGGTGAAATAGCGAGGATTGTTGAAACCTACCGTATAAGCGATTTCGCTGATGTTCAGCTCGTCGTTATGAATCAGCTCTTCAGCCCGCTTGATGCGCTTGGCACGCAGATACTCAGAAGGAGTGGTACCCGTGAGCGAAACCATACGCTTGTAGAGCTGGACGCGCGACATGCAAAGATGAGCACTCATCGACTCTACCGAAGTATCCGGATCGCTCATCATGTCCTTGATGTATTTATCCACATCTGCCAGGAACTTGCGGTCGCTGGCTGTCATTTCAAAGTCGCCCAGCTCGCCCTTTGGAATCACTCTCTCCTTAGGCTGGTTTGGGTCCTTCTTGCCTTCCTTATCCTTGTCGAGGATAGAACGACGGGCAGAACGGCGTGCCCAACCCAAGAGATTGCGGATGCGCAGATTGAGCATATCGATATTGAACGGCTTGATGATGTAATCGTCTGCTCCACTCTCCAATCCCTCTACCTGATGGTCGGTAGCCAGACGTGCTGTCAGCATCACAAACGGAATGGAAGCCGTCTCCTCGTTGCTCTTCACCATGCGGCAGAGTTCGATTCCGTCCATCACAGGCATCATCACGTCGGAGAGGATGACGTCCGGGCGAACCTCGATAATCTTCTGCCAGGCATCCTTACCGTTCACGGCCTCGATGACCTGATAGTCAGTAAGCACATCACGCATAAACTCGCGGAAGTCATCGCTATCATCTACCAGAAGCACCTTAGCTACATAGTTCTTGCGGGTAGGCTTGGCGGTTTGCGAAGAACGATGAACGCCATAGAGCGCATCAGAAGAGCCTCCCTCCTCTACCGTTTCTTCCATCGTATCTTCTGCCTTATGAACGGTAGCGATGACTGGAGCCACACGCATGGATTCCAGATGGGCGTTGGTCTTGGCAGCTCCGCCATCATCCATCGGCAAGTCTACGATAAAGACTGAACCGCCGCCATCGTTGTCTCTTACTTCTACCTGACCTCCGTGAAGTTCTGTAAACTTCTTCACCAGGTTGAGTCCGATTCCGCTTCCACCGGCAGGCTGCATTTCCGTGCCGTTCACCTGATAGAAACGCTCGAAGACGTGCTTCTTCTCCTCATCGCTGATTCCCTTGCCGTTATCGGCTACGCTGATGCGCAACATGTCGTGAGTATGGTCTTTCACCTCTACACCCAAGGCTACGGAAAGTCTAACCGTAATAGAACCTCCGTCTGGAGTGAACTTGTAGGCGTTACTGAGGAGATTATTGACAATCTTGCCCACCTTGTCTGCATCAAAGGTCATGATCAGCTTGGAAGTATACGACTCGAAAGACAGATTCACCTTATTATTAGCCAGGATTCTGAACGAATTGCAGATATTGTCCACGAAGCTCACGATGTCCATACGGGCAAGAGACAGCTTCTCCTTGTTCTGGTCGAACTTGCGGAAATCCAGAATCTGGTTGACCAGATTCAGCAGTCGGGTTGCATTACGATGAATCAGCTCGAGCTTTCTGCGCTTCTCTGGGTCGCCCTCATCCCGAATCATGGTAACAAGAGGCGAGATAATCAGGGTGAGCGGAGTTCGAAGCTCGTGGCTCACATTGGTAAAGAAGTTGAGCTTCAACTCGTTCATCTCACGGGTCTTCTTGATGCTGTCTTCCCTGATCTGGATTTCATACTTCACTCTCTGCTTCTCTATCATGCGGCGGCGATAGTACCAGAACGCAGCCACAACGAGGAGCAGATAAATAATGATGGCCCAGGTAGAGAGATAGAACGGCGGATGGATGTGAACCTTCAGCCGGCTCACCTCTTCGCTCACGGTTCCGTCTCCATTCACCACCTTCACTTCGAGCACATAGTTGCCTGAAAGGAGATTGGTAAATGTAACTTCCGATCTTCCGTCAGGAGTCATCATCCACTTATCATTCAATCCCTTCATGCGATAAAGGAAACGGCAACGTGCCGGAAGCGACACCTGATTGGAAGCCAGCTGGATGGTAAACGCCTTGTCCTTATAACTCAAGTCAAGTTCCGGATTGCTGTCGAGCGATAATTTGAGTGGCACTCTGCCCTCGAACTTTTCGCCCGCAGTAAGAGGATGGTCAAAGAGAACAAATCCGCTGAAGAGCACATGAGCCTGCTGCCTGCTGGTGCGGATGGTTCTAGGTCGGATGATGTTGATACCGTCCTGACCACCCACAGCAATCGCTCCGTTTCGCATCAGATAGGCAGAACGGATATTAAACTGACGGCTCTGCAATCCATCCAGCGAATTGAAACTGATCATGGTAAGATTCCACTTGCCCTGAGCATCCTTGGTCAAGGTTACACGGGTGACGATAAACTCGGAAACCAGCCAGATATTATGCTGCTTGTCCTCAACAACCGCACAGCCCACAGCTCCTGTGGTTCCATTCAGTTCGTTGATGGATTCATACTGTCCGTTGCTGCTGTCATACATCGAAATACCTCCAGGCGAAGCCATCCACAAGATGCCACGGCTATCCTTCATCGCATAATTGACAGAAGGACTCCCGAAAGGAGTTCCGTCCTTGGTACTATTGATGTTAGTCATCTTCCTACTATGAAGATCAAAGACAGAAATATACTGGGAATGACCTATCAGAGCCTCATGATTATTGAGCAGGAAAATGGAATTGATGAAATTGCTCGTTATTCCCGAATTGGCAATATTGAAGGTAGAGAATTTCTCTGTGACAGGATCAAAAATCTGCACACCACTTCCCAAAGTACCGATAAGCAGACGATGCTGAGGGTCTTCCTGGAAGCACCAGACGCTATTATTAGCCAATCCGCTATTGGAAATATTGAAAGCCTTCCACCTGCCATTCTTAAACTGGGTAAAGCCGCCGTTGAAGGTTCCGAAATACATGGTTCCATCCTTCATGGTCACGCTACTCACCACAACATCCGTGCCAAGCCCCGTCTGAGCCTTACCGAAATGCCAGGTCTGTCCGGTTACAGGATTATAACCCACGATTCCCATATCGTTGGTTCCACACCACAGATTTCCTGCCAAATCCTGCGTAATGGTACAAACATCACCGAGCGGAATGGTATTGAACTTGCTGGAAGATGGTGAATAATAAGCCACACCATTCTTATAACTGCCAACCCATACGGCTCCGAAATTGTCAATATAAACCTTCTGTAAAGAATTGTCTACAATACTTCCCCGGGCATTACTATGCACATACTGGTGAAAAGTCTTTGACTTGAAATCAATATAGAAAAGTCCATGATGATCAGTAGCAACCCACAAGGCACCATTTGGGTCTACCTGAAGGTCGCGCATGACGATGCGGTCTTTTACAGGAACAAGAATTCCTCTCTGTGCAAGATAAGAACGGGCAGTAAGCCATTGTCTGTTAAGAGAATTGAAGACATAAGATTCTGTTGCTGTAGAAACCCAGAAAGTATGATTGTTCTCTACATAACTGTAAGCGCCATTATCGCCACAAAGACGATGGTCTTTCAGGAAGGTATTATACCAGAGCACGCTCTGTTTGTCGCCATCCAGCAGGCACAGCTTGCCGTCGCCATAAGTAACCAGCAGCTTGCCGTCTACATCCTTCAGGTTGCTAAAGTCGCCATCCAGGATACAACCGCTCTTAGGCTTCTTCGCATATTTGAACAGGTATGTGGTTTCGTTCTTTACATTATAATAATAAAGACCCTTTCCCCACACCTGAATCCACATATTCTTCTGTGAATCCACCAATACTCTCTGTGGTGCACCCTCTACGTTGATGGTCTTCAACCATACTTCCGGCTTGCGGTCGAACTGCTCGGTAGTAGGGTCATAGACACAATAACCCACAGAAGTATGCACCCAGATTTTTCCTTCATTGTCCTCCTGCAATTCATCTACGTAATTGTTGGCCAATGAAGTCTGGTTTGTGGCACTATACAAGAAGGTCTTCATTCGGAATCCATCAAATCGATTGAGTCCCGACTGAGTACCAAACCAGACGTAACCTGTCTTATCTTTCAAGATAGCATTCACCTGGCTATTACTGAGTCCGTCACGGTTATTCAAACTGGAGAACTCGATGTTTTGTAAAGCCGCTCTCATCTGGAGAGGCTGCAGAAGCAGCACAAATCCTAGAACCATGAGGGCCCGCCTTAGCAAATTCAAGTTTTTAAACATGCTCATTCAAGGTTTATATTTATAGTTTGTCGTTTTTATCTTTATCATCGCTTTCCATCGAGGTTCATCAGTCTTCAAAGTGGTCTTTCAGTTCTAGGGAAAAGTTCCTTTAACCCTGCTTCTCAGAGCTTTCTCTGATTTTCAGAATCATCGGCACAACTTCCTTGTAGATTTGCTCATCCCCATTGATGCTGCGCATGAGCAATTCGCAAGCCTTGGTACCCTGTTCGTGCGCCTTATCCATGATGGCAGAAAGGCGTGGAGTAACGAAGGCTGCCGTATCTCCATCCGTGAAGCCGATAATGGCAACATCTTCAGGAATACGTAAGCCCTTAGCCTTGATGGCATCAAAGGCAGCATAGGTAATGATATCGTTGAAGGCAAGAATAGCATCCGGGCGATTCTCACTCTCCAGAAGTCGAAGTGTAGCATTACGAGCTACATCGAAATCTATCTTGTCACAGACTACCAGATCGCGGTCGATAGGAATACGGTTCTCCCTGAGCGCTTCCAGATAGCCATGCTTGCGACGGCGAACCATATCGAGATGGTTAGGACCGCCAATGAAGGCAATACGTCGGGAGCCTGTCTCAATCATGTGCTGAGTAGCCTCCTGAGCCGCCACATCACCATTACCCACAACCTGAGAGAACTTTTCTTCCAGGCAGCAACGGGCAAAAAACACCAAAGGAACTCCCATCTTGTGGAGCTGCTCGAAATGAGAATAGTCAGTAGTATCTTGTGCGAGGCAAGCAATAATACCTTCTACATGCATATCGAGAAAATTGTCAAGAGCCTTCGCTTCACGCTCATGGTTCTCATGACTATTGGCACTAATAACCGAATAGCCACACTTTGAGGCATAATCTTCTATGCCATCCAGCACGGCAGCATAATAGTGGGTAACCAGATTAGGAACGATGACGCCTATCACCCTTGGAGCTTCCTTCCGAAGACTCTGTGCAAATGGGTTAGGCCGATAGTTGAGTTCCTTTGCCAAGGTCTTGACTTTCTGAGTCATTTCCTCTCCCACCTCATGGCTATTTCGTAAAGCTCGAGACACGGTAGCGATACTCACTCCCAACTTGTCTGCGAGATCTTTTAGTGATGTTCTACGTTGCTTCATTTACTAATAAGTTAGATTAGAAGATGCATTATTGCACTTTTACGTGCAAAGATACAGTTTTTATTCGAATTTGCAAACGTTTACGTGTGTTTTTTCTAGAGAAAATACTTTTTTTTCTATAAAAACTTGTAATTTTGCAGCCAGTAAGTAATGAATAGTTGATAATAAGTTAGTTAGAAACAAAAGGTTTCAGACTGTCGGGAGACAATCTGAAACCTTATTTTTTTACCATATCCTCAAATATCGTATTCAAGTTTCGCAAGTTCAGAAGTTAAATATAATATTCTGCAGAATCTACCAAGCCCGCTCTTAAAGCATATTTTGTAGCCTCATGAACATTATTGACGCCCAGCTTTCTGAAGATATTCTTACGATGAGTGTTCACGGTATGGAAACTGGAGAAACGCTTTTCGGCTATTTCCTTCGTAGTCATTCCTAATGCAATATCTTTCAGAATCTCAGTCTCAGTCTTGGTAAGATTTACCTTTTCTTCTGTTTCTTTCTTAGGAGCGAGCAATACTTCCATCATGCGCTGGCAGATGAAACGGTTGCTGGCTGCACAGAAACGGATAGCCTCCCTGATTTCCATCAGCGGGCTCTCCTTTAGGAGAATACTGAACATACTACTGCTAGCCACAAGTACCTTCACGAAGTCAGTACTCAAGTCTTCACTAAACAAGAGCCATCGGGTATAAGGAAAACGTTGGTTCAGGATGAGCAGCTCTGCTGCATCGTTGATGTCGAAGTTCGTATAGTCGAGTATCACTACCGTGTCTTCGTTATCTTTGAGCGCAAGCATCAGCTCAGCCTTGTCTTCCACATACTTGCTTTCCAGCCCTTCCATTTTCTCTATCACGTAGCAGAGTCCTGCTCGCGTGATGTCCTGTCTGTCTGCTAGCAAAATTTTCATGATTCTATCTCCTATCTTATTTTATGTTGTTGATGACAAATATGATTTCTGATGGTCCGCTTCCAGACCATCAGAAATTGATTAGAACGTCATGAGGAATCCCATGCGGATGCCCCACTTGTCTACATTAGGATGATTCAGGTAATTGATACGGCGCACATAGTCAATTCCGAAGAACTTGAAGATGTTGTGCACGCCAGCCACCAATTCCCAATATGGAGTATCACCAAAGGTGTAAGAGTTGTTTGGGAACTTGAAGAGAACATCATCGTTCGGATTCTTCAGCGGATTGTTCTTATCCGTAAGTTGTCCCCAGACTCCCTTGGCTGCAATATATTCACGCCACTTGAGCTTCTTGATGAGCGGAATACGATTGAGCAGCTTGCCGTTCATATCCCAGGCTACAGACCAGAACACCTGACGGTCGCTCAGGAATTCCCAGTCTTTCATCATACTGATAGTGGCCTCCTGTTCAAAGATAGAGAGGTTGACAGGTGGCTGGATAAGCATACTGAATGGTACCTTGTTCCATTGCATCTTACCCACAATATTGAAATCGATGTAGCCGAAGCTTCCCAACCATTGGCGCTTGTAAATGCCCAGGCTGGTGATGTTGCTCTTATACTGTCCACCCATAAAGCCATCGAGACCCGTAGTATGGCGCAAGCTTAGCTCAGGACTATCCAGATTGATAGGCAAGCGCTGCTGCTTGGTATTCACATAGGTAACACCAGGATTGTAATTGAGTCCTGCCGAAACCTCCGTGGTACGGATTTTCTTTACTTCTTCGCCCGTGTTCACCTTATAATAACGCAGATTGCCCACGGTACGGTTGCTCTGCCAACGTATATTCGTATCGAAGCGGAAGCCCCAATCGGTCTCGTAGACAAAGCCCAGCTTCTGGCGCTGGTAGAGATACATCTGATCCTGAGTCGTGGCACGAAGGGTCATGAAGAAGTTGTCCTTGTTGTGCAACAGGTTGTCATCAGATGGAGAAGTAATATCATGTCCCACCTCGAAAGTCAGGTTGCGCATAGGGAACTCGAACGGACTATTTTTCTTCTTGTTGAAAGAATAGGTCAGCACATGACCATAATACCATTCATGACTCTTCAGACCATAGGCTCCGTAACCATTCCAGAAGAAATGAGGATTGAGCGCAGCCATCGTACGACCAGCCAGACGCAATCGGATTCCATCCACGAAGTTGTTGGAAAGGAACGTATTGATAGGTCCCAAGTCGAAATAACTTCTGTTTTCCTTATTCTCCTCGGTCTTCTTGGCATGAGCCACCTCAACATAGTTCTCCATCAGGGCTCGCACACCCAGGATAATGTATTTGAAGCCCTTGGAATTCTCCATACGATGAATGAAACTATCCATCGACGATTCGCCCTTCGTAAGGCCTACCTGTCGGTATTTATTCCAGTAAGCCTCATCACGGTTCATGGCGTCCATATCGTGCCTTATCTTCGCCTTACCCTTGAACAGCTGCTTCGGCAGTTCATCAAAGGCATAGTCGGAGAGTCGCGTATTTCTTACCACCAGCAGGTCCTGCAACAGATTATTGATGTGCATTTCTGCCACCATATCGTCCTTGGTCAAAACCCACTCGCCATTATCGAGCTTCGTAAATTCCTGCTCTATCTTCATATCCTTCACCCAATTCACATCACTATTGTGAGGCATATAAAGATTACATTTCTTTACATGCAGGGTGCTGTCAGCAAGCACATAGAGCTCTCCACGGAATCCGAAGTCCTGACTGTTGGCAGGAATAAACTGCAGATGATAGCAGAGATCGCGCTCTACATAAACCGTATCCTCTATATAATAATGGTAGAAAGAAATGGCTGTCCTACCGATAGGAGAAGGGAACGGATATTGCAGGAGGCGCACATAATCATCGTAGATATCGACATCGGTAAATACATCCTTGAGAACGGTATTGATGATTTCACCCGTCTGAATCACCTGACCGATACCATTACTCTGCTGACCCTTGATAATATCTTTCTCGCTCTTTGGATCCTTGCGGTAAATATGCTGCGAAACCGTCTCGTTGACCTGCACAGGCAAGGTCAGCTTATCATTATAAGGCGATTTCTCCACCTGGTCCAACAGATACTGACGCTTGCTGAAGAACTTGCCCTCCAACTGTTCCTTGGTCAAATCGTTGAGCGCCAAGGTTAACTTCTGATATTTATCAAACTGATAATAATCATGATTGGACAGATTGCTCTTCTTCTTGGCAGCAATCACACGTCGCATCAGCTCTACGGCAGGATTTTCCTTTCTTTTGTACTTACCTTTCTTCGATTTCACCACCACCTCGTTGAGTCGGCGGCTATCATCTTTCAATTTCACTTCCAGAAAATTGAGCTTTTCGCTAATCTTCACAGTCTGTGACTTATAGCTGAGGGCACTCACGGTAAGCACCCATTCGGGATGCTTCTCGATGGTAAACTTACCCTCTCCATCACTTGAAACGGCAATCTTGTGTCCCTTATATTGCACGCTAGCATAAGGCACGGCAAAGCCATCCTCGTCGATGACGCGGCCGCTGATTTTCTGCTGTGCAGCCATCTCGAGCGCACAGACCATCAATGTAAAAAACAACAAGAATGTTCTTTTGAAATTCATATCCTTCATTAACCTCTTCTAATAATACCTTAATTTATATAATAAACCATATTTAAGCTCTTTTGGGCTTCATTTTTGGCTTTTTTCCGAATTCGGGTACAAAGATATACATATTATTCTGAAAATAATCGAAAACTATTTGGATATTTTAGTTTTTTAGCGTAATTTTGCAACCGAATTACAAACAATCAAGCAAAACGAATAGAAATTGGGCAAAAATGAACAATAAAGGAAATCTAACCAATGAACGCCCTCCGCTGCTGCCCGTCATCATCGGAACAGGCTTCGGAAGCGGCTTCTGGCCCTGGGGACCAGGCACGGCTGGCTCAGTCTTGGCCACCCTTATTTGGGCATTGATGGCTTACCTCGGTGGCTTCAACGGAGAAACGTTGCAAAGCATCACCTTCTTCCTGGTCATCCTCTCTACCCTGTTAGGAACCTGGGCTACAGCCCGACTACAGCCTTATTGGGGAGAAGACCCAAGCCGAGTAGTAATCGACGAGATGGCTGGCGTATGGATTCCGCTGTCCCTGATTACGCCATTTACTGCCACAGGAGCACCCAAGGATGCCTGGTGGTGGGCTTTGGTTGCCTTGGTTCTCTTCCGCTTCTTCGACATGGTGAAGCCGCTTGGCATCAAGTGGCTAGACCGCAAAGAGGGAGCCTTCTATGTCATGGCAGACGACCTGCTGGGCGGATTCTATGCAGCCGTCGTCATGCTGATTGCCAAAATCATATTTTTATGGGTAAGATAAAGCAGGAACTGGTAACCTTCGGAAAGGCTGAGCTGACAGCATCAATAGCCTCGATAGTAGACTTCGGACTGGCTTTCTTTCTCTCCGACATCATCGGAATATACTACGGACTAGCCAATGCCCTGGGCGTCATGAGTGGCGGAATCACCAACTGCACCCTCAACTACCGCTACGTATTCGGCGACTCCAAGCGCAAGAAGAAGAGCGTGGCATGGCGATATTTCATCATCTGGGCCTTGAGCTGGACACTCAATTCGGGCGGTACCATCGCCTTGACTGAAGCCATCAACCTGCATGAACACGTCAATATCCACTACATGATTCCAAAATGTGTGGTTTCATTTCTTGTAGCTGTGCTGGTGAATTATCCCGGACAGAGGAAATTCGTGTTTAAGAAAAAGGACGAAGAAGAGGTTCCTGAAGGAATGAATCCTGAAGACCTCCAATAAGAAGGAAAAAAGAATATTAGGAAATTACAAATGACAATAAACAAATGAATTACAGAGATTTCTTACAAAAAGTAATCTACGTGATGATCAATCCGCTCATCAAGGCGATGATAAAGATTGGAATCACGCCAAACATCGTGACGCTGGTAGGTTTTATCGGCAATATTTTTGCTACCTGCTTCTTTATTGACGCAGCGTGGATTCTGGGAATGGGCGGAGTCAACAGCGACCCTACCCTGATGACTGCCGGCACTAGCGACTATACTTATGCCGACTGTATGACTCTCATCGGATGGGGTGGATTTATCATTCTTGCCTCTGGTCTCTTCGATATGATGGATGGAAGACTGGCCCGTATGAGCGGCAAGAGCAGCCTCTTTGGTGCACTTTGGGATTCTACGCTCGACCGTTACAGCGAGCTGGTCAGTCTCTTCGGCATCTGTCTGGTCTTCCTCCTTACCGACAAGGGCGAATGGTTCTGGATGGGCGTAATGACCTTTGCTGCCATGACGGGTTCCGTGATGGTAAGCTACGTTCGTGCCCGTGCAGAGGGTCTAGACATCGAGTGCAAGGTAGGATTCATGCAACGCCCGGAGCGAGTAGTAGTTACTGCCGTATCTGCAATCGTTACTGGCATTACCGGAGATTTATGGTGGTTGGCGAGCGGCATGATTCTCATCGCCATTTTTGCCAACATCACAGCATTCTGGCGCATCGCACATTGCTATCGAGTAATGAAAAAAAAATAAGAGAAAGTGTTTAGCATATATTTAATCATTCTATTGGTCGTGCTGATGGCTTGGAAGAAGACCCGCAACTTTGCCATCTACTTCCTGCCTTGGTTCCTCTTCGGAATCATCTACGATTCGATGCGCCTTTACCCGAACTATAAGGTAAACTCCATCGATGTAGTTCATCTGTATGAAGCAGAGAAATATCTCTTTGGAATAGCAGCCACTACAGCTGCCGAACTGCAGGCTGTAGCCGACCATACTAGCCTCATGATACCAGGCGAATACTTCAAGGTTCACAACTGCGGAGTAGCCGATTTCATGGCGGGTATCTTCTACCTGTGCTGGGTACCGGTACCTATCGCCTTCGCCATTTATCTCTACATCAAGAAGCAGTATTCCTGGTTCAGACGATTCTCATGGGCTTTTCTTCTGGTCAACATCATTGGCTTTATCGGCTATTATATCTACCCTGCAGCCCCACCTTGGTATGCGATGAACTACGGTTTTGAACCGATTCTCCACACCCCGGGTAATGTGGCAGGTTTAGGCAGATTTGATGAAATGACGGGACTTTCCATCTTTCATGGACTGTACGGCAAGAATGCCAATGTATTTGCTGCCGTTCCCAGTTTGCACGCAGCCTACATGTTCCTCACTACCATCTATGCCGTAATGAGCCATAAGCGTTGGTACACGATAGCCCTATTCGCTTTCATCTGCTTAGGAATCTGGTGGACAGCCGTTTATTCCGGCCATCATTACATCATCGATGTCATCTTGGGCATCCTCACCACCCTTATTGGTGTAATTCTGATGGAACTGGGAGGCTTGAAGGGCTTTCTGGGAGAAAGAAAGAACATACGGTATTAGGAAATAAAACAAAGCGCCTGACTCAGAATCAATTATCTAAGCCAGGCGCTTTGTTATCTTAAAATCGCATTTTCCATACAGTTTTATCTTATCTAACCATCACCTTACGGTAACATCTGCGACGACGATGCTGTTCGCTTTCCAGATATTGCCATTGGCTCTGTACACCTTTGTTGCTTTCCATCTGTGGCATAGCCTCAGCCCATTTAAATCCATAACGGTGATATTGCTCGATAAGATCGGCAAAGATCAAGGCATTGGCTCCCTTGGCACGATACTCAGGCAATACACCTATCAGGAGTAAATCTACCGTATCTGTGGCATGAAACTTCAGTACTTTCAGAATTTTCAACCATCCCCAAGGCAACAGTTTACCATTCCCTATCTTCTGCAAAGCATCGGTAAAAGAAGGGAAAGATACGCCAAAACCTATTAATCTATTGCCATCATTACCATCAACAACACCCGTAACCAGATTCAAATCAGCCTTCTTGATATAATCATTTACATACTTATCTATCTGCCTGTCCGTGAGTTGCTGAAAATCATAAAGGTCTTTATAGGTTTCGTTTACGATATGAAACACCTCTCGTCCCAAACCACCCTTAACCAACTCTCGGGAAGTAAACTTATGCACATGCAGATTGTATCTTTTCTCTATCATCTCTGCAGTTCTGGCAAACTTGGCCGGGGTTTCCTCAGGCACCTTGATGCGATATTCCAGCCAGTCATTATCCTTCTCATAGAACGACATGGCTTCCATGTGGTTCTTATAATAAGGATAATTATAATTGATATACATGGTAGATTTATGATGGAATCCCTCGATGAGCAATCCTTCACGATCCATATCCGTAAAGCCAAGCGGTCCTACGCACTCAGTCATTCCCTTTGTGCGTCCCCAAGCCTCAACAGCATTTAATAAAGCCTGCGACACCTCTAAATCATCCACAAAATCAAACCATCCGAATCTTACCTGCTTCTTATTCCATTGTTCATTGGCACGGCGATTGATGATGGCAGCAACACGACCCACGATACGCGCCTCACCATCTACAGCCAGAAAATACTGCGCCTCGCAGAATTCGAAGGCAGGATTCTTGCGCTTACTCAACGTATTCATTTCATCAAAGCGCAAGAAGGGAACAGCAAATTTATTGCCCTTATACAGTTCATAATAGAAGTTTACGAAGGCACGCAATCCCTTTCGGGTTGTTACTGGTATTATTCTTATATTGCTCATTACAGTTTTTACTCGATTATAATCAAATTCTGATCAGTATAATTTATATAGCTATTCAGTCCGTACATCTTGTATTACAAGAAGATAGAGAACTACAAAACGTCTGCAAAAGTACTACATATTTTTGACAGAGGCAAGTTTTTAGTGCATTTTTATTAAAAAAGTTCACATAAATCCCATTATTGGGCGATAATCGAAAATAAAATAGTACCTTTGCATGGTCAAAAAAAGAAGAAAACAGATTTTTCACAATGAAGAAAACAAGAGATAATTATACATTCCTGACCGAAGCTCCTGTGCACAAGGTTGTTTTCACGATGGCGATTCCTACCATCATCAGCATGCTGTCTACGAGTATGTACAATCTCGCCGACACCTATTTCGTGGGAAGCATCAACACCCAGAACGTAGCGGCTGTGGGAATATCGTTTGCCATAATGGCGGTAATACAGGCTGTTGGTTTCTTCTATGGTCATGGAGCTGGCAATTATATCTCTCGTAAGTTGGGCGCCAAAGAGGAGGAGAACGCCAGAAAGATGGCGACAACAGGCTTTGTATTGAGCTTTCTCACAGGTTTGGTCATCGCAATACTGGGTCAGCTGTTTCTTACTCCACTCTGCCTTACCTTGGGCTCTACTCCCACCATTCTTCCCTATACAGAGCGTTATCTGGGCATTATCCTGTTAGGGGCTCCTTTCATGACCACTTCGCTCACTCTCAACAACATGATGCGTTTCCAGGGCAACACGATGTATGCGATGAAAGGCATCATGTCGGGCGTATTGCTGAATCTGATTCTCGCCCCTTTGCTCATTCTCTACTTCGAGCTGGGCATTACGGGTGCAGCCATCGCCACTCTCATCAGCCAATGTTTCGGTTGCGCCATTCTCTTCTGGATGACGCACAAGGGGCAAAACATCCGAATCCACCTTCGCTACTTCACACCTAGCAAGGCTTATGCCAAGGAAATCATCTTTGGCGGAACCCCTTCCCTGTCAAGACAAGGCTTGGGAAGTATCGCCACCTTGGTATTGAATGTGGCAGCGGGAGCTTACGGAGATGCTGCCATTGCAGGCATGAGCATCGTCACCCGCATCTCTTTCTTTACCTATGCTGTGGTAATCGGATTGGGTCAAGGATTCCAGCCTCTCTGTGGTTTCTGCTATGGAGCCAGACTATACGCCCGCGTCAAGGAAGCTTTTTATTACTGCATCAAGTGTGGCACAATATTCCTGGCTATCTGTGCCGTAATTGGCTTCATTTTCTCAGAGCCTATCATCGAACTCTTCCGTGATGATGCCAAGGTAATAGAGGTTGGTTCCATGGCTTTGAAATGGCAGGTTATCAGTTTTCCTCTGGTTGCCACCATCGTACTTACCAATATGCTGATGCAGACCATCCGCAAGCCTATCCGTGCCAATATCGTAGCTGCAGCAAGAAGCGGTTTGTTCTTCATTCCGCTCATCTTTATCCTACCCCATTTCTTCGGTTTGCTGGGGGTAGAAATGTGTCAGGCATGGGCAGACTTCTGCTCCTTTGCAGTAGCTATTCCGATAGCCTGGAGTGCGTTCAGAGATATGAGAAAGGTGTGAATGCCCATTCTTTGTTCTTTGAAAAAGTCATGGGCTTATTAGCAAAAATCATAGCTGTCTTTTGGTTTTCTTGAAAGTTTTTTGTAATTTTGCAGGCTGAAAGAAAGAAGAGAAATGGAGAAAGCAAAATATAGTATCGGACTCGATGTTGGCTCTACAACAGCCAAAGTTGCCGTTATCGATGGCAAAAAAAACTTGATTTACTCAAAATACGAACGCCACAACGCTCGTGTCAAAGAACTTGTGTCTCATTATTTCGATGAGATTAACCAGTTGATAGGCGATACAAAGGTAAATATCTGCGTTACGGGAAGCGTGGGCATGGCTACGGCAGAACTGCTGCAAGCTGAGTTTGTTCAGGAAGTAGTAGCAGCATCGGTTTATGCCCGTAAGGCTCATCCTGAGGCAAAGGCTCTCATCGATATCGGTGGAGAGGATGCCAAGGTTGTTTTCTTCAAGCCTAATGGCGGAATGGAGCTTCGCATGAACGGAAACTGTGCCGGTGGTACAGGTGCATTTATCGACCAGATGAGCGTATTGATGGGTGTAGACAATCAGAAGATGAGCCAGTTGGCTATGAATGCCCAACATGTTTATCCGATGGCAGCCCGCTGTGGTGTCTTCGCCAAGACCGATATCCAGAATCTCATGGCACGCAATCTTCCGGAAGAGGATATTGCAGCCAGTATTTTTCATAGCATCGCAGTACAAACTGTGGTGACGCTTTCTCACGGCATCGACTTCGAGGCTCCTATCTTGCTTTGCGGTGGTCCGCTGACTTTTCTCCCTGCACTCCGCAAAGCATTCTGCGACTATATGCAGCTGTCTGAAAATGATTTCATCGTATCAGAAAATAGCAATCTGATTCCTGCGCTGGGATGCGCCTACCGTAATTCTCCCACAGATTCCGCAGATTCTACAGATGCTTCAGATTCTGACGGAATCCAGCTTTCCATACTCAGAAAGCGCTTACATCAGGAAATAAAGGTTGAGTGGAACAGTAGCTTGGAACCTTTGTTTAAAAACGAAATGGAGCACGATAAATGGCTCCAGTCAAAAGCAAGATTCGCTACAGAAACCCATCCCCTGGCAAAAGGTAAGCAGCAGGTGGTTATCGGTATTGATTCCGGCTCCACTACAACCAAGATTGTGGCAGTTAGAATGGGAAGCAATACGGATACAGATGCGAAATCTGCCCAAAAGGACAAGGGCGATATTGTCTTTACAAACTATCGTCTGAACCTAGGCAACCCTATTAAGGCGGTAGCCGATGGTCTGAACGCCCTGAAGCAGGAAGCAGAACATAGAGGGGCTGAACTGGAAATCGTAGGCTCTTGTTCTACCGGCTATGGCGAAGAACTGATTAAGGCTGCATTCGGACTTGACAGCGGCATTATCGAAACCATGGCACACGAACGAGCAGCTGCATCACTCATGCCCGACGTCAGTTTCATCCTTGATATTGGCGGACAGGACATGAAGGCTATCTTCGTAGAAAAAGGTGCTGTAGTTAGAATGGAACTCAACGAGGCATGCTCTTCCGGTTGCGGAACCTTCATACAGACTTTTGCCAATAACATGGGATATTCTGTAGGTGATTTCGCCAAACTTGCCTGCCAGTCTAAAGCTCCTTGCGACCTGGGTACCCGCTGTACGGTTTTCATGAACTCCAAGGTAAAGCAGGTTCTCAGAGAGGGGGCTTCGGTGGCTGATATTTCTGCCGGAATCTCTTATTCGGTTATCAAGAACTGTCTTTATAAAGTACTGAAACTCCATGGTAACGAGAACCTTGGAGGAAAAATCGTCGTACAGGGTGGTACCATGAGAAACGATGCTGTGGTAAGAGCTTTCGAATTGCTGACTCATACCGAAGTGGCCCGTAGCAACATGCCGGAATTGATGGGTGCCTACGGCTGTGCACTCCATGCGGCAGCTGATTACCCAACAGAGACGAATGCCCGGAGCATTGACGACCTTCTGAATCTGGCTCATTACGAAACCAGACAGTTGCAATGTAAAGGCTGTGAGAACCATTGCTATGTTTCTCGCTACACCTTCGCTGGTGGCAATAAGTTTTACTCGGGAAACAAGTGTGAACGGGTTTTCAACAACAAGGGTGCAAATGAGATAAAAGGTAAGAATATTTACGAATATAAATATCACTTACTCTTTGACGGTAAGGAAATTAAGCACTTTGATATCACAAAACGCCACATCAAGGTTGGTATCCCCCGCATTCTCAACATGTATGAGGATTTTCCGTTCTGGAATGCCCTGCTTCATGCAGCAGGTTTCGATGTCATTCTCTCTTCTGATTCAACCTTCAGCCAGTATGAAGGAGCCTTGAATACAGTTATGAGCGACAACATCTGCTTCCCTGCCAAGTTGGCTCACAGTCATCTCAAAGAGCTTAATGAGAACCCGGAGGTAGACCGCATCCTGATGCCATACGTAGTATATGAACACAATGACGACCCGAAGAATACGCTGAACAGCTTCAACTGTCCTGTGGTTTCGGGCTATAGCGATGTCATCAAATCGGTAATAGATCTGAAAAAACCGATAGATTCTCCAGTCATCAACTTTGCACAATCCAAGGCTTTGGAAAAGCAAATCGTGGATTATCTCAAGAAGTTGGGAGTAGACAGAAAGACTGCCCGAAAGGCCTTGGGAGAAGCACTCTATGCGCAAGCTGCCTATTCAGCAGAAATCAAGACGAAAGCTTGGGAGATTCTCAATCAGAACGAGGAAAAGCCTCGTCTTACCATCCTCCTGGCTGGTCGTCCTTATCATACAGACCCGTTGGTTCAGCACAAGTTGAGCGAGATGATTGCAAACCTGGGAGTCAACGTAATCAGCGAAGACATCGCCAGAGGCTCATCATACAACAACGATGCATACAACAGCCAGCCAGAGACTTATCTTGTCAAGCAATGGGCTTACATGAACCGCATCATGAAGGCTGCGCAATGGGCAGCCGAACAAGGTGACAATGTACATTTCGTACAGATGACCAGCTTCGGTTGCGGACCGGACAGCTTTATCCAGGACGAGATTCGTGACATCATGAAGCGCCACAACAAGCCTTTCACGCTCTTGAAGATAGATGATGTCAGCAATATTGGTTCGCTGAAGCTTCGTGTCCGTTCGCTGATAGAAAGCCTAAAGGGAGTGAAGAGTGAAGAACGAAGAGTGAAAAATTCAACAGCAGAAGAAATTCAACATTCAACACTCAACACTCAACATTTACAGCAGACCAAGGTTTTCACCAAGCAGGATGTGCATCGCAAGATTCTCGCTCCGTTCATGACTGAGTATCTCACTCCTATCATTCCTCCTATCCTGAAGCTGATAGGTTATGATGTAGAAGTTTTGCCTATGAGCGATGAAGCTAGTGCTGAAATTGGCTTGAGATTCGCCAACAATGAGGTTTGCTATCCTGCAACACTCATCGTGGGCGACATCATCAAAGCCTTGAAATCAGGCAAATACGACCTCAAGAACACGGCTGTAGTAATGAGCCAGACGGGTGGACAATGTCGTGCAACCAACTATGCAGGCCTCATCAAACGGGCGATGATTTCCAACGGTTTCCAGGATGTACCATTACTCACACTAGGCGTGACAGCCTCGACAGGCGAAGCTTCCGGTTCTACGGATGATAAGCAAGACTATAATGAGCAGGACGGCTTCAACGTACCTTGGCTAAAATACAGCCAGATTATCGTTACCGCTATTTTCTATGGCGATGCGATTAACGAGATGTACAACGCCTGCATCGCAAGAGAACGGAAACAGGGAATAGCCAAGGAATTAAGGGATAAGTACATACGCCTCATCGACGAGCCTATCGCCCGAAACTCAGCAAAAGGTCTCATCAAGCTCCTGGAACAGGCTGCAGAGGAATTCAACCAGATGACCCTAGACAAGGATGTACCCAAAGTGGGCATCGTAGGAGAAATCTTCCTGAAGTTCAATCCTTTTGCCCATCAGTACCTGGAGCGATACATCATCTCTAAAGGCATTGAGGTAGTGCCTCCGCTACTCGCTCCATTCTTCCTACAGGAATTCGTGAATGTAGAGATACAGAAGCACATGCGACTGAATTGTACCAAGGTACCAGACTTCATCATCAAGGGTGCTTATCAGGCATTGATAGGCAGAAGATTGCGCCAGGTGAACAAGGCAGCCAGCAAGTTCCGCTACTTCCGTCCATTCACCAATATTTATGATGATGCGAAGGATGTGCAGGGATTGGTTTCGCTGGCAGCACAGTTTGGAGAAGGCTGGCTCCTGCCTGCCGACATCGTGGGTTATATCCGAGACGGAGTGAATAATATCATCTCGCTCCAGCCATTCGGCTGCATCGCTAACCACGTGATTTCCAAGGGAATCGAGAAACGGCTACATGAGCGTTTTCCTCAACTGAACCTGGTATCCCTCGATTTCGATTCGGGAGTTTCAGAAGTAAATGTCACCAACCGATTGCTGCTCTTTTTAGACAGTATCACAGAATAGAAGCAGGAAAAGCAGATTCGCCCAAAAGCTGAATCTGCTTTTTCTGTTTCGATTATTCTACAAAAAAGCAAAAAAAACAGCCGTCATTTTTTTGCAATTCAAGAAATAAATCGTATCTTTGCACACGAATTTTATTGATACATGAAGAAAATGAGTAAAGATACATTAACTCATCAGCTGACAGAGACCATCGACGAGCTTTCTTGCGCCGATTCATTAAAAGGTCTATTCCATCAGCACAGAGACGGAAATCCACTTCCTTCGGGCAAGGCGCTCGAAGATATCATCAATCTGTCTCGCTCCATCCTCTTTCCGGGATATTTCGGCAATTCTTCCGTAAATATCTCCACTATCAAATATCATATTGGAGTAAGAGTAGAGAAACTCTACGAGATGCTTGCAGAACAGATTCTCGCCGGACTCTGCTTCGCCAATGATTGCGAAACTGAGACACAGGCTGAACTACAGCATCAACGTGCCAAAGCTGGCGTTATCGCAGCAAAAGCCATCATGGAGTTTCCAAAACTTCGTAAAATTCTCGCCACCGACGTGGAGGCTGCCTATAATGGAGACCCTGCGGCAATGAGCCACGGAGAAATCATCTCCTGCTATCCTGTCATCAAGGCGATAACCAACTATCGTATCGCTCATGTACTTCACCTGCTCGGTGTGCCACTCATCCCTCGAATGATGACAGAATTGGCACATTCAGAGACCGGTATCGATATCAATCCAGAGGCTACCATCGGTCACCACTTCACCATCGACCATGGAACGGGTGTGGTAATCGGAGCCACCTGCATCATCGGCAACAACGTGAAACTCTACCAGGGTGTAACCCTCGGAGCCAAGAGTTTTCCACTCGATAAGGACGGCAACCCTATCAAGGGAATCCCTCGTCACCCTATCCTGGAAGACGATGTCATCGTCTATGCCAATGCTACAATCCTCGGTCGCATCACCATCGGAGAAGGCTGCGTAGTGGGAGCTAACGTATGGGTAACCAAGGATATGAAGCCAAAAACAAAGAAATATAAAAAAGAAAAACAAAGTTTATTAGATATAGAATTCAATAATGGAACAGGAATTTGAACTCATTGCCAAGACCTTCATGGGTCTGGAGCCCGTCTTGGCTGAGGAGCTCACCCAGTTGGGTGCCAACAATGTACAGATAGGTCGCCGTATGGTATCTTTCACAGGCGACAAGGAAATGATGTATCGTGCCAACTTCCAGTTGCACACAGCCATCCGTATCTTAAAGCCTATCAAGCACTTCAAGGCTCGTTCTGCCGAAGAAGTGTATGATCAGATTCAGAAGATCAAGTGGGATGACATCTTGGACGTGAAGAAGACTTTCTCTGTAGACTCAGTAGTTTACTCAGAGGAATTCCGCAACTCACGCTTTGTTACTTACAAGGTAAAAGATGCTATCGTAGACTGGTTCCGCGAGAAGCAGGGCACACGTCCTAACATCAGCGTATCCAACCCAGACATCCGTCTTAATATCCATATCGCAGAAGATAACGCTACCTTGAGTCTTGACTCTAGTGGCGAGAGCTTGCACCGCCGTGGCTACCGCCAGGAGCAGGTTGAGGCTCCATTGAACGAGGTTCTGGCTGCAGGTATGATCCTGATGACCGGCTGGAAGGGCGAATGCGACTTCATCGATCCTATGTGTGGTTCAGGTACTATCGCTATCGAGGCTGCCCTCATTGCCCGTAACATCTCTCCAGGTGTATTCCGCAAGGAGTTTGCTTTCGAGAAGTGGAACGATTTCGATCAGGATCTCTTCGACATGATTTACAATGATGACTCTCAGGAGCGCGAGTTTGAGCACCACATCTACGGTTATGATGTAGATATGAAGGCTGTAAATACAGCTAATCTCAACGTACGTGCTGCAGGTTTGACCAAGGATATAACGATTTCACAGCAAGATTTCAAGGACTTCACTCAGCCAGCAGAAAAGAGTATCATCGTGATGAACCCTCCATACGGTGAGCGTATCTCTACCCCTAACCTCTTGAATACCTACAAGATGATTGGCGAGCGCTTCAAGAAGGCTTTCGCAGGCAACGAGGCTTGGGTATTGAGTTACCGCGAGGAATGCTTTGAGCAGATTGGCCTGAAGCCATCTATCAAGATTCCTGTATTCAACGGAAGTTTGGAATGCGAATTCCGCAAGTACGTGATGTTCGACGGTAAGATGAAGGAATTCCGCTCTGAAGGCGGTATTGTCAAGACCGAAGCCGAGAAGCGCGAAATGGCTCAGAAGCATCGTTTCAAGAAAGAGCGCGAGTTTAAGAAACGCGTAAGCGAGGAGACAGAAAACGAGGATGCAGACATCCGCAGTTTCCAGTTCCATAGCCATCGCCTGGAAGACTTTGAAAAGCGCCGCAATGAGATTCGCCGTGGCGGACGAAGCCACGATGATGATGACCGCAAGGGCGGACGCAGCTTCGGCAGCAAGCGTGGCAACGACCGTGACGACAAGCGTGGCGGATTCAAGGGAGACCGCAAGGGTGGCAGAGATTTTGGAGGCAAACGCTTTGAAAAGGGAGACAAGCGTGGCGGATTCAAGGGAGACCGTCGCGGTGGTCGTGATTTCGGAGGAAAGCGTGGTGGCAAGCCTAGCTTCAACACCGACTTCGATGATGAGGATTAAAAACTACGCATCAAACTATACAAGACCTTGACGTGGCATTCTGCCACATCAAGGTTTTTATTCATTCAATCAACAAACAAAATAACAATGAATCTAAAGAATTCAATTTATAAATTATCTTTTGCAGCAATGATTTCCATGATGGCAATGAATGCAACCGAGATACAGGCTCAGGGCGTGGTTCCTGCACAGAAGGGTGAAAAGACCTTCACCCTGGAGGATTTGAACTTCGGCGGCAACAACTATCGCAACATGGTGGCAAAGAACCGCTGGTGCACCTGGTGGGGAAATGAACTCATCCGCCAGGACGTGGAGGCATGCTATCTCGTAAACAAGACTACCGGAAAGGAAACAAAGCTCTTCGGTATCAACGATATCAACCAGTGGATTGCTCCTACCAAGGACATCAAGGTAAGAGCCCTCTACAACGCTCAGTTCCCTTTTGCAGGCAAGAGCATCGTAATGGTAAGCAATGGCAGCAAGACCTATACCATCGACTTCAAGAAGCATAAGCTGCTGAGCGAGATGGAGTTTGAAGATGGCGAGAACCTCCTCGAAGCTAACGCACAGCAGAATGCATTCGCCTATCTGAAGGGAAGCAACCTCTATGTGCGCACCTTCGACGTGACCAACAATGCCATGACAAAAGAGAAGAAGTCTCACGATTTCCAGATTTCTACAGACGGCAGCCGCTCTATCGTGTATGGTCAGAGTGTTCACCGCGATGAGTTCGGCATCAGCAAGGGTACCTTCTGGAGCCCTGACGGCGAACTGCTCGCCTTCTATCGCATGGACCAGAGCATGGTGACAGATTATCCGCAGGTGGATATCCCGGAGATTGATTACTTCAATCATCCTGAGACAGAGACCTGCTGCGCCAAGCCTGCACCAGACAAGTATCCGATGACAGGCGAGACATCTCATAAGGTGACCGTAGGCGTGTTCGACTGCATGACCGGCAAGACCATCTATCTGAAGGCTGGCGATCCTACAGACCGCTACTTCACCAACATCGCATGGAGCCCGGACAGCAAGACCATCTATATGTTCGAGCTGAACCGCGACCAGAACGACTGTCGCCTGACAGCCTACAGCGCAGAGACTGGTGAGAAGACCGGTGAACTCTATCGCGAGACCGATGAGAAGTATGTAGAGCCTTGCCACCCAATCCAGTTCCTGCCTTGGGACAACAGCAGCTTCATCATGCAGAGCCGCAAGGATGGCTACAACCACCTCTATCTCTGCACCCTGGGCAAACACGGCAGCCGTATGGCAAGCAACACGGAATCACTTGAAATCAAACAGTTGACTTCCGGTAAATGGGAGGTGATGGAAGTGCTCGGCTTCAACAACAAGCGCAAGAGCATCATCATCGCTTCCAACGAGTGCTCGCCTATCCAGCGAAACATCTTCGTGGTGGATACCAAGACCGGCAAGCGCACCATGATGGACAATTGCGGCAAGGGATGGCACAACGCTACCCTGAGCGAGAACGGTCAGTTTATCTATGACAACTACTCTACTCCTACCGTGCCTCGCAAGATTGCCATCGTAAACACCGAGAACGGCAAGCGCACCACCTACTTCACAGCCGAGAACCCTTGGAAGGGCTACAACGTGCCTGAATACAGCTGCGGTTCCATCAAGGCTGATGACGGCGAGACCGATCTCTACTGGAGAATGGTGAAGCCAGTGAACTTCGATCCCAACAAGAAGTATCCTACTATTATATATGTATATGGCGGTCCTCACGCCCACAACGTGGATGCCCGTTGGAACTACTCTAGCCGTGGCTGGGAAACCTACATGGCAGAAAAGGGCTATCTTCTCTTCATCCTCGACAACCGTGGCAGCGAGAACCGTGGCAAGGCTTTCGAGCAGGCAACCTTCCGCCAGCTGGGTCAGGTAGAGATGAAGGACCAGATGAAGGGTGTAGAGTATCTGAAGACCCTGCCATACGTAGATGCCGACAAGATTGGTGTTCACGGTTGGAGCTTCGGAGGATTCATGACCATCTCATTGATGACCAACTATCCTGACGTATTCAAGGTAGGCGTAGCAGGCGGTCCGGTAATCGACTGGCACTGGTACGAGGTGATGTATGGCGAGCGCTATATGGATACCCCACAGACCAACCCAGAGGGTTACAAGAAGACATCCCTGCTCTATCAGGCTAAGAACCTGAAGGGTAAGCTGCAGATTATCCAGGGCTTGAACGATGTAACTGTAGTACCACAGCATTGCCTCACCTTCCTGAAGGCATGTATCGCAGCAGGTACACAGCCAGATTTCTTCGTATACCCAGGCGAACCTCATAACATGAGAGGTCACCAAAGCACTCACTTGCATGAGCGCATCAGCAATTACTTCTTCGACTATTTGAAGTAAAACTTGCAAAAAAATATATTTTATGTAAATATTTTGCCTAATTCATAGGATTTTAGTAACTTTGCAGCAAAATGGAGAAATTAAGTATCCTAAGGTAAAATATCAGAGGAACTATTAAACGTACAACGATGAAAATATTATTGTTAGGAGGCGGTGGACGCGAGCACGCCTTAGCTTGGAAAATCGCTCAGAGCGAAAAGTGTGAGAAACTTTTTATCGCTCCAGGTAATGCCGGTACTCAGAATGTCGGCGAGAACGTGAATATCAAGGCTGACGACTTCGAGGCTCTGAAGAACTTCGCTGTCGAGAACGGTGTTGATATGGTTGTTGTTGGTCCTGAAGACCCATTGGTAAAGGGTGTTTATGACGACTTCAAAACCGATCCTCGCACCAAGAACATTCCAGTAATCGGTCCTTCAAAGGCTGGTGCTGTATTGGAAGGCAGCAAGGACTTCGCCAAGAAGTTTATGAAGCGCCACAACATTCCTACAGCTCAATACGAAACTTTCGATGGCGAGCATGTAGAGGAAGGTCTTAAATTCCTGGAAACCTTGAAGGCTCCATACGTATTGAAGGCTGACGGTTTGTGCGCAGGTAAGGGTGTTCTCATCCTCCCTACCTTGGAAGAGGCAAAGAAGGAGTTCAAGGAGATGCTGGGCGGTATGTTCGGCAATGCTTCTGCACGTGTGGTTATCGAGGAATTCCTGAGCGGCATCGAATGCTCTGTCTTTGTTCTCACAGATGGCAAGAACTATAAGATTTTGCCTGAGGCTAAGGACTACAAGCGTATCGGTGAGCACGATACCGGTTTGAATACAGGCGGTATGGGTAGTGTTACCCCTGTGCCATTCGCTACCAAGGAATGGATGCAGAAGGTAGACGAGCGCATCATCCGTCCTACAGTAGAGGGACTTGCAGAAGAGAACATCGACTACAAGGGCTTCATCTTCTTCGGACTGATCAACGTTGAGGGCGAGCCAATGGTCATCGAGTACAACTGCCGTATGGGCGACCCTGAGACAGAAAGTGTCATGCTCCGATTGAAGAGCGACATCGTAGACCTCTTCGAAGGTGTTGCTGCTGGCGACCTTGACAAGCGAAACATCGAGTTTGATGAGCGTGCAGCAGTCTGCGTCATGCTCGTGAGCGGCGGTTATCCAGAGGCTTACAAGAAGGGCTATCCTATCGAAGGTATCGACAAGGTTGAAGGTTCTGTGGTATTCCACTCTGGTACAGCGATGAAGGATGGACAGGTAGTAACCAACGGTGGTCGTGTTATCTGCGTAAGCAGCTACGGCAAAGACAAGGAAGAAGCCTTAAAGAAGAGCTTTGCCGAGGCCCAGAAGATTCAGTTCACCGACAAGTACTTCCGTTCAGACATCGGACAGGACCTTTAAGTAATGTTTAATTAGTAGTGATTAATGATTAATTAGGCAGATGCCTTATCGTTTACTTCAGAAGTAAAAATTAAACATTAATCACTAAACACTAATATTGATGTTAAGAAAAAAAACTTTTCAAAATAAAGTAGCACCTAGTCGCTACGCATTACCATTCACTGCAACCCTTGCCACCTTGGTTTGGGTTGCAGTAGGTTTTATAGAGGGTAACATTTGGCTTAATTTTGCTTTTACCATCATATCTACATTACTGATGGTAGAACTCAACAACCACAACTCTCTGATGCGTACCTACAGCCGAATGGTTTCGTGCAGTTTTCTGGTACTAGTCACCATGACTAGTCTACCAACCCCATCTTATAAAGCCAATATCGTGTCGATGTGTTTCATCGCCTTCTATCTCATTATATGGAATAGCTATCAGGATAAACGGTCGGCAGGATGGACTTTCTATGCCTTTACCTGTATCGGACTCGCTTCGATGGTATTCATACAGATAGGTTATTTCTTACCGATATTATGGCTGATGATGATGGTATTCACCAATTCCTTCAGTATCAGAAACTTATTTGCCTCTCTCATCGGAATCATCATACCTTACTGGTTCTCGGCAGGATACTATGCCTATACCAACAACATCGATGGACTTGTCAGCCATTTATCAGAATTCATCAACTATCATGAGTTGTTTGATTATTCAAGGGTAACCGACCATGAAGTCGTCAACCTGATATTCATCACCATTCTGGGCATTATCGGTTCCATCCACTTCCTGCACACAGCATATGCTGACAAGATTCGTACGAGAATGATATACGAGTCGTTCACCATGGTGAACTTCGTGAGCCTCGCCTTCATCATCCTGCAGCCTCAGCACATCAAGGAGTTAGGCAGCATCATGATAGTAAACACGGCACCACTCATCGCTCACTTCATCACCTATACCAAGGGAAAAATAACCAATATCATGTTTATCACGATGCTCGTGATGACTGTCTTGATATTATTATACAATATATTCATTCCTGAAACTGTATTATTACAGGCAGTTCAAGGATTAAGTATCCACGGATAAAGTTTGATGTGTTGAAACGCTGCATCAGACCTATTAAATGACGAATTGACAATGAGTTGGATTATCAGTTTCTTAATCGACTGGGGCTATTGGGGCATGCTTGCTGCAGCTTTTCTGGCAGGTTCTTTCTTCCCATTCAGCAGCGAGGCAGTAATGGCAGGCTTGCAGGCAGCCGGACTAGAGCCTCTCCCCCTCGTTATCTACGGAAGCATCGGCAATGTGCTTGGTTCCATGTTCAACTACGGTGTGGGCAGAATGGGTAAGATGGAATGGATAGAGAAATACCTGCATGTAAAGAAAGAGAGTTTGGATAAAGCCGAACGTTTCATGGCAGGCAGAGGCGCCTGGATGGGATTCTTCGCCTTTCTCCCACTATTGGGAAGTGCCATCACCATCGTTTTAGGCTTGACAAGAGCCAATATTCCGATTTCGATACTCAGTATCACCATCGGAAAAGTACTAAGATATGTTTTATTGGTCTATGGACTGAGTTTTATCGTTTAATTATGAAGAGATTTTTATACCTTATTATAATATGCACCCTAATGGTTGGCTGCAAAAGCAACCAGCAAAAGGCTGGCATGGCTGAAAGTAATGCCAAGCCTACTGTAACCGTTACCATCCCTCCCTACCAATATTTCGTAGATAAGATTGCCGGAGACAAGGTAGATGTCAACGTAATGGTATCAAATGGTAACAACCCTGAAACATACGAGCCAAACGCCCAGCAGATGATGGAACTCTCCAATAGTGCACTCTATCTGAAAGTGGGCAGCATCGGCTTCGAGCAGACTTGGATGAAGAAACTGCAGGACAACGCTCCCGACATGAAGGTGATTGATACCTCTGTAGGTATCAAGCCAGCCCAAACACCTGGCGGCAATATCGACCCACATGTATGGATGAGTTGCAAAAACGCCCGCATCATCGCCAGCAACATGCTCAAGGCACTCTGCGAACTGGAGCCAAAACACAAGACTTTCTTCGAGAAGAACTACAAATCGCTGCTCAGCATCATCGACAAGAAAGACAGCACCATCAAGGAAAGTTTCAAAGAGAACCCTGATTTGGTACGCAAGTTTGTGATTTATCACCCTATCCTTACCTACTTTGCCCGTGACTACCAGCTTGAGCAGCTAGCCATAGAGGAAGAAGGAAGGGAGCCAAGTGCCGCCCAACTGAAGAGCCTCATCGGGAGAGCAAGAAAAGAGAAGATCAAATATTGCCTCATACAAGCAGAGTTTGCCAACCGCAACACCAATACATTCATCAACGAGAGCCACACCAAGCCAATGAATATCAACCCATTGCAAGGCGATTGGAACTGGGCGATGCAGGAAGCAGCCGCCGCAGTGCAAGGCAAAGAAATAGTGGTTGGAAAGTAGGCTCGCCAATATTTTATAAAAAGTATAAAGAACAATAACTAATCATAAAGTTCAATGTTCAAAGTTCAAAGTTCAAAGTTGGACGTTCAAAGTTCAAAGTTAATAGAGATTAAGCATCTATCCGCCGGATACGACGGCAAACAGGTGCTCCACGACATCAATCTCACCGTCTATCAAGACGATTATCTTGGCATCATCGGACCAAACGGTGGTGGCAAGACCACCCTCATGCGCCTCATTCTGGGACTGATGAAGCCAACAGAAGGAAGAATCAGATATTATAAAGATGGACAGGAAGTCAAGGAAATCAGAATGGGCTATCTCCCACAATACAACTCCCTCGACAAACAGTTCCCTATCTCCGTCTACGAAGTGGTACTATCAGGGCTCAGCAAGAGTCTCTTTTCGAGATATACGAAAACGCAGCATCAGCAGGTGCTCAATTGTCTAGAACGTATGCAATTGATGGAATTCAAGGATCGCCACATCGCAGCCCTCAGCGGTGGACAGCTTCAGCGAGTCCTCCTCGCCCGGGCTATTGTCTCAAAGCCGGATGTAGTAATCCTCGATGAGCCAAACACCTATATCGACCGCAGATTTCAAAAGCAGATGTACGAGATGTTGGAGCAAATTAACAAGGAATGCGCCATCATCATCGTGAGCCACGACATTGCCGAAGTGCTTAATAATGTGAAGCATATCGCCTGTGTGAACCATCATCTGCATTACCACGATACAGCAGATATGCCTAGAGAAAAACTGGAAGAACATTTTCTAAATGTTTAGGTAGATAATATAATAATGCCTAAAAAACAAGAACAAACTTCAAGATTATCTCATCTTTTTAGTATCTTTGCAACGATTTATACACTTTAACAAAGAAATATAATACATTAAAGTTTAAACAATAATGAAACAGTACAAATTGGTGGACAATATCTTTGGATGGGTCGCATTCATCATTGCGGCTTTCGTTTATTGTTCCACGATTGAGCCGACAGCCAGTTTCTGGGACTGTCCTGAGTTTATTACAACTGCCTACAAGCAGGAAATCGGTCACCCACCAGGGGCACCGTTCTTCATGCTCTTGGGCAATTTCTTCACACATTTCGCCAGCGATACCACTCAGGTGGCTAAGATGGTGAACATGATGAGCGCACTCCTCAGTGCCGTCTGCATCATGTTCCTTTTCTGGACCATCACCCATTTGGCTCGCAAGCTTATCATCGGTGACTGGAAGGAGATGACCACCGGCAAACTGATTGCCATTGAAGCATCCGGTATGGTGGGCGCACTCATCTATACCTTCAGCGATACCTTCTGGTTCTCAGCTGTTGAGGGTGAGGTATATGCCTTCTCTTCTGCCTTTACCGCTGTGGTATTCTGGTTGATTCTGAAGTGGGAAGACCATGCCGATGAGCCTCATAGCGACCGCTGGCTCGTACTCATCGCTTATATGACAGGTCTGAGTATCGGTGTGCACTTGCTTAACCTGCTCTGTATCCCAGCCATCGTATTGGTTTATTACTACAAGAAGGTACCTCACGCCAACTTGAAGGGCTCGCTCCTGGCGTTGTTCCTCTCATTCCTGGTAGTAGTTGCCGTATTGTATGGTGTGGTTCCAGGTATCATCACCGTAGGTGGATGGTTTGAGCTGTTCTTCGTCAACGTGCTCGGTTGTCCATTCAATACCGGTGAAATCGTATATATCATCTGCCTCGTAGCCTCTGTTATCTGGGGTATCTACGAGACATACAATGCCTCAGAAAAGAACGAGAAGAAGCAGAACATCGCCTTCGTTCTCGGTTTCGGCATGCTCGGTATTCCTTTCTATGGATATGGCTGGACAGCCGTTATCTGTGGCGTCATCGTATTGGCAGCCCTCTGGTTCGCCTTGAACTACAAGCGCAAGAAGGAAATCACAACAGGTGTTGACGAGGTAACAGGCATCACAAAGAAGAAGATGCAGGTATTGCCTCTCATCTCTGCCCGCATCAAGAATACAGCATTGCTCTGCATGCTGATGCTGATGATTGGTTACTCAAGCTATGCGCTCATCGTAATCCGTTCATCTGCTAACCCTCCTATGGACCAGAACTCTCCTGAGGACATCTTTACCTTGGGTAGTTACTTGAGCCGTGACCAGTATGGCGACCGTCCTTTGTTCTATGGTCAGGCTTATACCTCTCAGGTAGCTCTTGAGGTAGATGGCAACATGTGCAAGCCTGTCATGAAGGAAGGTGAACCAGTTTACCAGCGCAAGGAGAAGGCTTCAGCAGATGAGAAGGACTCCTACTTTGTAGTAAGTCATAAGAACAAGTACGTCTATGCACAGAATATGCTCTTCCCTCGTATGTACAGCTCGGCTCATGCCTCAGCATACGAAGACTGGATGGGCGGCGTAGAAGGCTCCGAAGTACCTTACGACCGTTGCGGTGAAAGCATCATGGTGAAGGTTCCTTCACAGATTGACAACATCCGCTTCTTCCTCTCATATCAGTGCAACTTCATGTACTGGCGCTACTTCATGTGGAACTTTGCCGGACGTCAGAACGACATTCAGGGCAATGGCGAACCAGAACATGGTAACTGGATTTCCGGTTTCTCATTCATTGATGATGCACTCTATGGCGACCAGAGCAAATTGCCAGACGACCTGAAGGCGAACAAGGGACACAACGTGTTCTACTGCATGCCGCTGATTCTCGGTCTCATCGGTCTCTTCTGGCAGGCTTGGTATACCCGCAAACGCAAGGTAATGAAGAACGGTATAGAGACAGAGGAGACTCTTCCTATCGGTATCCAGCAGTTCTGGGTGGTATTCTTCCTGTTCTTCATGACAGGTCTTGCCATCGTCATCTACTTGAACCAGACTCCTATGCAGCCACGTGAGCGTGACTATGCTTATGCCGGTTCATTCTATGCATACGCTATCTGGTGTGGTCTTGGCGTACTCGCCATCATCAACCTTCTGAAACAGAAGATGAAGCTCAGCGGAACAGCCGTTTCTGCTATCGTAGCAGTCATCACACTTCTCGTCCCAATCCAGATGGCTTCACAGACTTGGGATGATCACGACCGTTCAGGCCGTTACACCTGCCGTGACTTCGGTCAGAACTATCTGATGTCACTCCAGGAGAAGAGCAACCCTATCATCTTCACCAATGGTGATAACGATACCTTCCCACTCTGGTACAATCAGGAAGTAGAAGGCGTAGGAACAGATGCCCGCGTTTGTAACCTGAGTTACCTGCAGACCGACTGGTATATCGACCAGATGATGCGTCCTGCATACAACTCACCTTCTGTGCCAATCACCTGGCCACGTCTCGACTTCTGTTCAGGTACCAACGAATATGTATCGGTAGAGCCGGAAGCAAAGAAGCAGATTCTTGAATTCTACAAGCAAGATCCAGAGAATGCCAAGAAGCAGTTTGGCGATGAGCCTTTCGAGCTGAAGAACATTCTGAAGAACTGGGTACGCAGCAAGAACCCTGATATGCACTTCATCCCAACCGATACCCTCTATGTCACTATCGACAAGGAGGCAGTAAAGAAGAGCGGCATGATGATGGCATCAGATTCTATTCCAGACAAGATGGTCATCTCGCTTGCCGGCAAGAGCGCACTCTACAAGAACGACCTCATGATGCTCGAAATGTTGGCACAGTGTAACTGGACCCGTCCGCTCTACGTAGCACTCACCGTAGGCGAAGAGAACTATATGAACCTGGGTGACAACTTCGTACAGGAGGGACTTGTGAACCGTATCACTCCGTTCACCACCAACAAGCCAGGTGCCAAGAACTTCGATACAGAGAAGACCTATCATAACATCATGACCCGATTCAAGTTCGGTAACCTCAAGCAGAAGGGTCTCTATATCGACGAGACAACCATGCGCATGTGTTATACTCACCGTCGCCTGCTTGCTCAGACAGCTCTCCAGCTCATTGCTGAAGGCAAGAAACAGAAGGCTATCAACATCTTGAAGAAGGCTGATGTAGAGATTCCGGCATACAACGTAACACTCGATTACATGAGTGGTGGTCTGGATATGGCTCGCGGCTGGTTGATGACCGGTCAGAAAGCCAAGGGTAAGGAATACGTTGAAGCTGTTTGGAAGAACGCTTCACAGTATCTCAACTATTACCTCTCATTGTCTAACGACCGATTCCTCATGAGTCAGAACGACTGCATCCGTCAGATTATGATTATGCAGAGCATCTGCGATGTAGCAGGAATGGTAAGTCCTCAGTTGGAACAGAAGTATCAGAAGCAACTCAACAACCTCTATACCCTGTACCACGGCAGAGGCGGCAAAATGCCAGAAGGCAATCAGTAAATATCAGAAAGTTTGATGTAGCGATGGCTACATCAAACTTTTCATTATTCATAATAATCATTTTTCCCATGTTCATAGAGCAACCAGCCAAATGGCTTAGATGGTTATATCCAAAGGCTATCTGGAGAATGGACAAGAATGACCACTCGGTGTATCTCACATTCGATGACGGTCCAATTCCAGAATCCACTCCATTCATTCTGGAAACCCTGAGAAAATACAACATTAAGGCTACCTTCTTTATGGTGGGCGAGAATGTATTGCGCAACCACGACCTCTACAACCAGATTGTGGCAGAGGGACATCAGGTGGGCAACCATACATTCAACCACATCGGTGCTTTCAAGCATCGTGTCATCTCATACGTTCTCAATACCAACAAAGCAAATGAGTTGATACATGCCCATCTCTTCCGTCCACCCCATGGATGGATGAGAGCCAGTGAATACTGGTGGCTGCATCGTACCTATAAAGTAATTATGTGGGACCTGGTTACCCGCGACTATTCTAAATGGATGACGGCAGAAGACGTTGTAAACAACGTGAAGAAGTATGCCCGCAACGGCAGCATCATCACCTTCCACGACTCATTGAAGAGCATCGACAAACTGAAGACAGCTCTTCCACAATCCATTGAATGGCTCATGGAACAGGGTTATGAATTTAAGATTTTTGAATAAATAGACATGAAAAGAATCAATAGTTATCAAGCTGTAGCTTCATTTGTAAGAGGTTTCTTCGAGGCTTATGCCCGAGGCATCATGGATGCAGCCATCGGAGGAGATGACTTCCAGAAGAAGAACGATCCGAAAGAGGTGAAGCAGATGATGCTGGAACACTATGGAGAAGTGAACCAGTATTTCTTCGACATCATGTTCTCTACCCTCGTACGACTCAACTACAAGAGCGCAGAAGAGGCTAATGAGCGCATGAAGAAAAACTTTGAAAGCATGAAGCAAGCGGATCCTACCTTCGAGCCAACCATGCTCGACTATCTGCGCATCGCCTGCAAATCCAACCAGCTTTACAAGGCGATGGAGTCAGAATACAAGCGCAACTTCACTTGGCTTCTGCAAGGCAAGTTTACCACTCTTGAAGAGCATGTACGCGATTATACCCACGGCATTCTCATCAGTCTTGCCGACGAACCGATGGCTATCCATCTGCTGGTGCGTATCATCGTGAAGGCATACGCCGCAGGCTTGAAGTGTGGCAGCAAGGAAGGCACTCAGCATCAGCTCCACATGCCTACCCTGCATGGCATGCTGCTGAACAATGTGAATATCCTCCTCAATGAGGCTCCGCTGAAGGGCGATCCTGAAGATCCTGTCGCACTCTTCAAGGAGGCGTGCAAGAATGAAGAAGAAAACATCAACGTTCTTTTCAACACATTAAACGATGCGATGAAAGAACTGGCAGAAGAATAAGAGATTACATAATTTCGTTCTTGCCTAATGGAAATAGTAATCAGCGATACCAATATATTCAGGTAGTAAACTCATCAGCATAGCCCATTGATTGGGCTATGCCAATAAGTATATTTTAGATCAGCCAATTCTCTGGATATAAGCTGTAAACTATAAACTATTAACTTTAAACTTCACTCTCCCGGCGGTCCCATCCCGCACAACCATGGCGAAGATCGCTTTGGTCCGCCAACCTTAGAGCGTAGCGGTTCTGAGCACCGGAGGGCGGTAATCACAGCCGTGTCTCCTTGATATATACCACTGAGTGATAAGGACATACAAAGAAGACACGGCTGAGATTTTCTTTACTGATGTATGTTATGATACTCTTCGTCACTCACTTCTTCTAGCCATTCGTTACTGACCTTGTCCGATGTTTTCACATGGGTCGCAATATGCTGAAACCAGGAGTCACGATGCGCTCCATGCCAGTGCTTTACTCCCTCTGGTATATCTATTATATCACCAGGTTGCAACGAAATGGCAGGTTTGCCCCATTCCTGATACCAACCCTTGCCGCTGACGCAGATGAGGATTTGGTGTGCGCCGTGGTGGATGTGCCAGTTGTTGCGACATCCTGGTTCGAAGGTCACATTGCTGTAGCTCTGCACGGACTGCTCTTCGGCAGAGAGATTCTTGGGCTTTATCGGTGCAAGATGGCTGTTGCCCGTGAAATATTGGGCAAAATGGGTGTTAGGACTGCCCTTAGGCCAGTCGCCATGGCAAGCATCTGCGGCATTGTCAGATTGAGAAAGACCATTCTCTGAAAGATAGTTGCACAACTGCTCAACTTGCTCAGCTGTATTGCCCATAGCCACAGCACCCCGTTTATGGGATGCAAGCTGTGCATCCACGCCCTTCATGCCCGAAAGGGCAGCTACGGTCACAATCTCGCGGTCGGCTTCAGATAGTTGGTCGCCTGCGAAGATGTCACCAAACAGATGGCTCTTCAGGTAATAGTCTTCTTGAGGACAGAATTCATACTTGTATTCCCGTCCACCCACAAGACGTGACTGTACTTCTGTGCCTCTTTTCAAAGCTTCAGAAGCATCATTCCACAGTGCAGGTTTCGTCCACGGCTTTCCCTCATTGTCACATATACCTTTATGCTTGCGGTCATCAAGCACATTTTTCAACCGATTAAGTGCATTGAGCGAACGGGGGAAGCCTGTGTAGGCATAGAGTTGTGAGAAAGCCTCCTTCAGTTCGTTTACAGAAACTCCATTATCAAGAGCTTTGCTCAAAGCTACGTCAAGCCTGACCATGTCGCCTTGTGCTTCAAGGCTGGCACATTCCGCCAAAGAAAGTTGGCGTTGGGTTAATATATTTTTTTTCATAATGTCGCTTGTTTGAGCATAGGCACTCGTCATGGTGAGTGCCCATACAAGTGTGAGAATATACTTTATCATAGATTAGACTTATAGAAGTTTGTAATTTCGCTCCATGGGATGAAATTTTCTTCACCACCATCATAGAGGTCACAATGTGTGGCATCGGGTACAATGAGCATACGCTTATTGTCTGCATACTTGCCACTTGTCAGTTTCTGATAAGCCTCCTCACCAAAATATCGGCTGTGAGCCTT